>MDTE01017224.1_pt1 | contig 95072 bp, 80 predicted proteins | sample 811231 | NCBI WGS metagenome assembly MDTE01 (sample SAMN05326651, study PRJNA326480) | marine metagenome | isolation source: seawater | place: Indian Ocean: Red Sea | collected 2010 | reverse complement strand
TTCGGGAATCGCGCCTGGCCAGTGGGCGGTGATTTACGATGGCGACTACTGTCTTGGAGGAGGCGTAATCGCATGATGGAGACGCTTCAGACCTCCTGGGGCACAGTCGGATACGAGCGAGGGGGTGATTCCCTTCCTGCGCTTGTCCTTCTCCACGGGACAGGGTGCGATTCCGCTGACTGGAACGGCGTCCTCGACCACTTGCCTGAAGAGATCGCTCGCGTCGCGATCAACTTCCTCGGGCACGGTGGCAGCTCGGTGCCGGATGAAGACTTCCAATTTTCCGACCTGGCAGCGGACATCAATCTCGCAATGGAGCTCCTGGCGATCGACCGTCCCGTGACCCTCGGCCACAGCTTGGGCGGGATTGTAGCCATCGAGCTGGCCTCCCGTCGGTCGCTCGAAGGCATCGTATTTCTGGAGGGTTGGACCCGGCTTAGTGTTGCCCGGAACGCATTCTTAAAACGACAACGATTCGGTAAACTCACAGAAGAACAGACCTCGTTGATCGACCAGAAACGGGAACGGACGCAGGCTCGGTTTTTCGGAGATCAATTGCCCGGATTCTGGCACACGGTGACCGAATTCGACGGGATGCCCATTCTGGGGTCGATCGAAGTTCCCGTATGGGAAGTCGACGGATGCGGGCAGGCCAAAGACGACACGAAGGAGCATTTCCTGATCCCTGATCGTCCGAACATCCGCGTCGAGTGGATCGACGGATGTGGACATTTCCTGTACCTGGAGCGTCCCGACGCCGTGGCCGGGATAATCGCGCGCGCTAGCGCCACGTGCCGCTAGCGTCTGAATATGAACAGCCAGCGTCTCAGCCCCGCCCTTGGCGTCGAGATCGTTGGTTTCGACGCTCGTGAACCCTCCGACGACGACTTCGGACAGATCCACGAGTATCTGGTCGAGGGCGCCGGTGTCCTGGTCCTGCGCGACCAGACGCTGGAACCGGAACAACACATCGCGTTTAGCCGGAGGTTCGGCGACCTGTTCGGAGAGGCGGAGCCCCTTCAGAACACGGTCACGCGCTACCTGCATCCGGACCATCCTCAGATTTTCCGCGTATCGAACAAAAACGCGGATGGTCAGCCGCTCGGGCGTTCGCGGGCAGGCAACTACTGGCACTCGGACGTCTCGTTCCGGTTGCGTCCGGCCTCGGTCTCTCTGCTCTACGCTATCGAGCTTCCACGCATCGGTGGCGACACACTCTTCTGTAGCACTACTCTCGCTTACGACAGCCTGTCCAAGGAAATGCGGTTCTTCCTCGATCGGCTCGAAGCCAGGCACGACTTCGCCATCAACACCCAGGTCGGGTTCTCTCACGAGCAGATCGAAACCGATGACCTGGCCGGTCAGAATGCGGCGATCCACCCCGTAGTTAGACGGCACCCTGACTCGGGTCGCAAAGGCCTCTTCGTCAACCCGGGCAACACGTCGCACATCCTCGGCCTTCACGAAGGTGAAAGCCGGATGTTGCTCGCGTTTCTCTACAAGCGCTGTACCCAGCCCGAATTCATATACCGACACAGCTGGCGACCGCACGACCTCGTCATCTGGGACAACCGCTGCACGATGCACTACGCCATCGTCGACTACGACGCCGACCGGTATCTGCATCGCACCACGGTGATCGGCGAACGACCGATCCCGGCAATATCCACAGACTGATACGCAGGAGATGAGCACACACCGATGAACAAGCTCAAAGTCACGATCAACGGAACCGGATTCGCAGGCGACTACACCGCCCAGGTTTACGGGATGATCCCTCACAAAAACGGAGTAGAAATCGATCTCGCCGGTGTCTGTTCGGGACATCTGGAGAACGCAGAAGCCTTCGCGGCCAAACACGGGATCGGCGACGCGTTCGCCAACCACGCCGAGATGGTTCAGCAGGTCCGACCGGATATCGATAACATCGCCTGCGCGAACTATGCCCACGGTCCGTATACGATCGAAGCGGCGAAGGCGGGCGCAAAAGTGATTGTGCTCGAGAAGCCGCCCGTCATCTGGCCCGGGCACGGTGAGGAGAGGCAGACAGACGGAGAAACCAAGAAACGGGAGACGATGGACTACCTCGCCACCGTCCTGGATGCGGTCCGGGAAGCAGGATCCAAACTGCTGTATGCCGAGGACTTCGTCTATTTCGACGGTGTAAAGGGGCTTGTCGAGGTGATGGTTGAGGCCACCGATCGCGACAAGGGCAAGATTCTCTATCAGCGAGGCATCTGTGCGCACCAGGGCTCGCACGCGCCGGCCTATGACACCCCCTCAAAATCAGGTGGCGGCGCCCTCTTCAACAAAGCCTGTCACCCGCTGGGGCCGATCCTCTACATCAAACAGGTCGAGGGCATCCTCAAGAACGGCATCCCAATCCGTCCGAAGAAAATTTCAGCCGTCGCCCTCCAGATCCTTAAACACCAGCCCGAGTCTGCCCGCGAACACTTCCGCGTCATGCAGAACGTCGACGATTTCGGCCGCGTGACGATCGTCTTTGATGACGACACTGTGGCCGAAGTGCTCGGCTATGACCTGAGCATCAGCGGCATCCGGAACGAACTATCGATCATTTCCGACTTCGGCCAGTATGACGTCCGCATCAACCCGAACAACAGCAACGAGATCTTCCTCCCCGACGAGATGCCCTCCGGCGATATCCTCTTCCGCGAGAAGCTCCCGACCGCACGCGGCACCTCATTCCCGATGCCCAACCAATTCCACGCACACGGCTACGTGAATGAAATGAACGACGCCGTCGACTGTGCGCTCAACGACGATCGCTTCCCCCAGTCTGGCGCGATGATGGCTTGGGATACAATGGCTGTCCTGATGGCTTCTTACGAGTCGAGCGAGAAGGGTGCCCAGTTCGTCGATATCTCCGAGTACGCCGAAAGCCGCAGCTTCAACGCCAACGAGATCCCAAACCCATCCGACTTCGGCGCCGTCTTTCAGAGACAGTAACACCGCACCGAAAGGCTGGACCACGGAAAACACGGAAGCTGCCCCCACGAAAGCGAGGGACACGGAAAGGTGGCCTTCCTATATTGCGAGCGATATTCGCATAGGATCGCTGACAACTGTCCTCTGACCAAAAATCTGAACACGGTTCTCCTTGAAAGCAGTCTCATTCATAGGCCATCCCGACTACCTGGCCCACGACACCGGGCAGGGTCACCCCGAACGGCCGGATCGTCTCCGAGCGGTGCACGCTCGCCTGTCTGAATCAGGCCTGGAGTCGGACCTCCTCCTGACCGAACCTTTCCACGTCGGCGACTCGTGGCTGACGCGAGGGCACGCCGAGGGGCACATCCAGCACGTCAAGGCGCGTTGCGAGCAGGGCGCCCCGTGTATGGAGGACTACGAGACGATGTTGTGTCCCAGGTCCTTCGACATCGCACGTCTCGCTGTCGGCGCCTCCTTCAAGGCGACGGACCAGGTCTTCATGGGCGAGGCGGATCGCGCCTTCTGCGCCGTTCGTCCTCCTGGCCATCACGCCGAGTACAGCTGCGCGATGGGATTCTGTCTGTTCAACACCGTCGTCATCGCCGCGCGTTATGCGCAAGAGACGCACGGCGTCGAACGGGTGCTGATCCTCGACTGGGACGTCCATCACGGGAACGGAACACAGCACATCCTCGAGGATGATCCGAGCGTCTTCTACTTCAGCATCCATCAATACCCGCACTACCCAGGCACCGGTGCGCGCGAAGAGAAGGGACACAGCCAAGGCACCGGGGCTACCCTCAACGCACCCGTCATCGCCGGAACAGGAGACGACGACTATCTTCGCATCTTCGACGAAGAGCTCAACCCTGCAATGGACGCGTTCAAACCACAATTCGTCATCGTATCCGCCGGGTTTGACGCGCACGTGCGCGACCCGCTCTCAGCAACCACCGTCACGGAAGGGGGCTTCGCGCAGATGACCGACCGCGCCCTGTCGATTGCCTCAGACCACGCCGACGGTCGCTTGATCTCCGTACTCGAAGGCGGTTACGACCTCGAAGGACTCTCACTCAGCGTCGAATCACACTTGAAGACGTTTCTAGAACACTGATTGAAACAGGGCTGAGGAAAGGGTAGGCATTATTGGCGGCCGTTCTGGCTGCCGTTCCGGCGCCGGGAACTAACTGTGACTAGACGAATCTGTTGAGGGGGGCGCCTGCTTGTAGTGCCCTTTGCTACCAGGGGCTTCCGCCCCAGGCTAACTATCGATCGCCCCTTCGGGGCTGAAAACACCACCTTGGCGTTTCTTGGCGGACTCTCGACCCGCCGTAGCCCGAAGCGCGAAGGGGGGGTGGCGGATTGCTATAGCGAAACAGACTCTTGGTGAAGTCTCTAAAATGATCTCGAATGAAACGCTTGTCGCCTTCCAGGGCGACTACGGTGCATACAGCGAAATGGCCGCACGATCGTATTTCGGCGAAGCGGTCAACGTCCTGCCTAGGCCGAACTTCCACGAGCTGTTCGAAGCGGTCGAATCGGGCCAGGCCACGCACGGGATGGTTCCGATCGAGAACACCCTGATGGGCGGCATCCTAGACAACTACGACCTTCTGCTCGAGAGAACGCTCAACATCGTCGGCGAGACCAAACTCAGGATCGTACACAACCTGATCGTCAACCCCGGCGTCACCATCGATGACGTTCGCGAGATCCACTCCCAGACGCCTGCGCTGGCGCAGTGCACGCAGCTCATCAAGAGCCTGACGAAGGCAACGGCCGTTCCCACCAACGACACCGCCGGATCTGTCCGCGATCTGAAAGCGTCGGGGGCACGCGATGTTGCGGCCATCGCGAGCAAGCAGGCCGCGATCGACTATGAATTAAAGATTCTGAAGGAAGGGATCGAGGACAACCACCAGAACTACACGCGATTCGTGGTCGTCTCGAAAACAGCTTTAGAGGCTGAAGCGCCGTCGAAGACGTCGATCATTTTCAGCCTCAAGAACGAGCCGGGATCGTTGTATCGCTCTATGGGAGCCTTCGCGGAGAGCGGCATCAATCTGCAGAAAATCGAATCCCGACCGATCGCCGGGAAACCCTTCGAGTACACGTTCTATCTCGACTTTGAGGGAAGCCGGCAGGACCACGACTGTCTGGCGGCCCTTGACGAGCTTGCCAGGCACGCGGCAACGTTAAGAATACTGGGATCCTACAAACAAGGCGATCTCGTCAATGGAACGGTTCGACCCAAGCTGGAGAAGAGCTGAACGCTCTTAGAGACGATGAACTACGCATCCCGAATGGATTTGCTTGGTACGGAGTCAGCCTTCGACGTCCTCGTCAAGGCGCGAGCGCTCGAAGCGCAGGGCAAGGACGTCATCCATCTCGAAATCGGTGAACCTGACTTCGACACACCGCCTCACATTATTGAGGCAGGTCAGAAGGCGCTGGGAGACGGGTATACGCACTACGGACCACCGGCCGGGCTCCCTGAGTTACGGGAGGCGATCGCCAGCGACGTCGCCACGAGCCGAAACATCGATCTACATCCGAATCAAGTCGTGGTCTGCCCTGGCGCGAAGCCGATCATGTTCTTCACGATACTGGCACTCGCCGAAGAGGGTACGGAGGTCATCTATCCCAACCCGGGCTTCCCGATCTACGAGTCGGTCATCAAATTTTCGGGAGCGACGCCTGTACCGGCGCCGCTTATCGAGGAGAAGGACTTCACCTTGGACGTCGCCCAACTGGCTGATCTGGTGACAGACAAGACCCGCCTGATCATCATCAACTCGCCGCAGAACCCGACAGGCGGCATCGTCCCTGCAGAAGATCTGGAGGTCATCGCTGAGGTCGCCGTCAAACACAATATTCCTATGCTTGCTGACGAGATCTATTCTCGGATGATCTACGAAGGTGAGTTCGCCAGCATCTCTGCTTTCGACGGGATGGCTGACAAGTTGATCATCCTGGACGGCTTCTCGAAGACCTACGCAATGACCGGCTGGCGGATGGGCTACGGAGTGATGCCCGAGGAAACGGCTCAGCGCGTCGCCCGCCTGATGGTCAACAGCAACTCCTGCACGGCGGCCTTCACGCAGATGGCGGGGATCGCGGCGCTGACGGGCCCGCAGGATGCACCTGCTGCGATGATGGAAGAGTTCCGCAAGCGTCGTGACGTCTTCCACACCGGGCTGAACGCGATCGACGGGATTACCTGCCGCCTTCCCGGGGGCGCCTTCTACCTGTTCCCAAACATCACCGGCCTGGGTCGCGATACCCAGGAGGTCGCGGACTTCCTGCTCGAGGAGGGTGGCGTCGCCTCGCTGTCAGGAACAGGATTCGGGCAGTATGGTGAAGGCTATCTGAGGTTCTCGTATGCAAATTCTCTGGAGAACATCGAGGAAGCGATCCGGCGGATTGAGGGTTGTGTCGCGAAGCTACGCTCATAGTACTTGAGGTGATCCCTTAATACCGGATTCTCGATGCAGTCACCTGCGGTGACCTACTCGAAGACACGGTGGAGACCCCTATGAAGATCACGAACGTCGAAATCATCCCGATCACGATTCCCCTGTCGAGCCGGTATGACAACGAAGCGGGTCAGCTCCGAATGTATGACATCGACCAGCACGAGGCGGTTCGGGTCACCACGGACAACGGGATCGTAGGCTACGGGAGTCACGAGGAGGGCAAGCCGGTCCTGGACGAGGAACACATCGCGCAAGTCATCGACCGCGATCCGTTCGACTACATCCAGAACGTGCTGAACTCAGCGCTCGGGATGGCGCTCTACGACGTGATGGGCAAGCACCTCGAGGTGCCGGCTTATAAGCTCATGGGACAGAAAGTGCGCGACGCCGTCCCAGTCGGTGCTTGGACCCGTCCTTGTTCGCCCGAGGTCTTCGCGGGAGAAGTGAAACGAGCGGCCGATGCCGGCTACCGTGTATTCAAGATGCACAGCGACCCCCGGTACGACGTCGTAGAGCAGACCAAAACCGCGCAAGACGTCGCGCCTGAAGGTTTCAAGCTGCACTGGGATCTAAACCACAGCCGCACACCCGGCGTGATCGGTCCACTGGTTGCCGAACTCGAGACCTATTCCGTCGTCGGTTTCATCGAGGATCCCCTCCCTTGGACCGACATCGAAGGCTGGCGAGCGCTTCGTGCGAAAACGAAGCTTCCGATGATCATGCACAACCCGCAGCTCGGTGGGATGTCCGAAGTCATCCACGGATGCGCCGACATCTATATGACGGGTGGCTCGATCGGCCGTGTCCTCCAGGAAGGGTTCGCATACGGAAGGGCCAACGTCCAGGTCCTGATCCAACAATCCGGCTCCACCCTGATGAAAGCGCTCAGTCTCCACGAAGCCGCCGTCCTCCCGACCGCCACCTGCCACCTGATGACCCTCGACGATCAGTTCGACGAAGACATCGCGGCGGAGCGTATCCCGGTCACGGGCGGATTCTCCCGCGTCCCAGAAGCGCCCGGTCTGGGCATCGACATCGACGAGGCTGCTCTCAAAGCCGCCGCCGAACGGAGGGCTCTGGAGCGTCACGAACACATCGCCATCTACCACCTGCCCGACGGCAAACGCCTCTTCGCCCTGGACACCTCACAGAAATCCGTCGGCGCCTCCGAAGGCTTCTCCGCCATGTCCGGTTTCGAAGAAGGCGACCTCCGTGGTTCCCGCTTCGAGGCCTGGGCGGATGATGGGTCCGAAGAGTACAGGAAGACGCAGGCACGCCTTCAGGCTGACGGCTGGTACGTCGAATAGAAGCGAATCTCGAATGTAGAAGGATTTCCTCCGGCATTCGACATTCGATATTTGTCATTCGCTATTGCCTCTCCTGTCCTTTCGTCCAGTTCTTCCCTGCCCCTATAGTCGAAGTCTGCCCGAGCAGCCGGACCAGCGTCACTCAAATGAGTTTCAATTGCCGCCGGTGCACGCCCCCGTTAGATTTGGCCTTCGCCAATTGGCGCTTTCATGGATCTACAACAGGGATTAGAAGATGCCCGACAAGACCAACATCCTCCTGATCACGAGTGACCAGCAGCACTGGAACACCCTCAGTTGCATCGGCTCTGAGGTCAAGACGCCCAACCTGGACCGACTCGCCTCCAGGGGTACGCTGTATCGCCGCACCTACTGCCCGAACCCGACGTGCACGCCGACCCGCGCTTCGATCATCACCGGGAAATACCCTAGTCAGCACGGCGCCTACTCGCTGGGCACCAAGCTCCTTGAGTCGGAGCACACCGTCGGTGAGGACTTCACGGCCGCGGGCTACCGAACCGCCCTTATCGGCAAAGCCCACTTCCAGCCGCTCCACGGCACAGACGAGTTCCCATCCCTGGAATCTTACCCAACCCTCCAGGATCTCGACTTCTGGCGCGAATTCGATGAGCCGTTCTACGGGTTCGACCATATCGAACTCGCCCGCAACCACACCGACGAGGCACACGTCGGACAGCACTACGCGATCTGGCTTGAAGAGAAGGCGTGCGACAACTGGAAGGATTACTACCGTCCGCCGACAGGTAACAACGCCGATCAGAAACGGAAATGGGAGATCCCGGAAGAGTTCCACTACGGAACGTGGATCGCCGAGCGCTCCTGCGAGCTCCTCGAGCAATACAAGGATAACGACGAGCCCTTCTTCCTCTGGTCCAGCTTCTTCGATCCGCACCCCAGGTATCTGGCGCCGGAGCCGTGGGACACGATGTATAACCCGTCCGACGTGACCGTCCCGTCGATCGTCGAAGGGGAACACGAGAACAACCCACCGCACTTCAAGCTGACACAAACGAAGAACCCGGACTTCGGCTCCTACAAGTCAAGTGGCCAGGGCCTGCACGGATTCGGCTCACACCTGCACGACAAACAGGAGCTGGCCAAGGACATCGCTTGCTACTACGGTATGATAAGCCTTATGGACAAGCATATCGGGCAGATCGTCGGCAAACTGGAGGCGCTGGGACTCGCCGAAAACACACTGGTCATCTTCACTTCCGATCACGGCCACTTTTACGGACATCACGGTCTGACGGCGAAGGGCGCCTTCCACTATGAGGATATGGTACGCGTCCCGATGATCGTCAGTCAGCCCGGCAAGGTGCCCGAAGGGAAGGTCTCTGACTCGCTCCAGTCTCTCGTCGACTACGCCCCCTCGTTCCTGAGTGCCTGCGACATCGACATCCCGCACCCGATGACGGGTGTCGACCAGACGGATGTGTGGTATGGTGAACGGGAAACGGTTCGCGACCACTGCATTGTCGAGAACCATCACGATCCGCTGACCGTGCACATGAAGACGTATGTCGAAGACCGTTACAAGCTGACAGTTTACTACCAGCGCGACTACGGCGAGCTGTTCGACTTGAAGGAAGACCCGAAAGAGGTCAACAACCTCTGGTATGCCAAGGACGCTACAGGTCTGAAGTCGGAGTTGATCAACAAGCTCCTGTTCGCCGAGATGGGGAAAGAGTCGCTACCGATGCCACGTGTGTCGGGGGCCTAGTCATCCTGAGCGCAGCGAAGGATCTCTCAGGGCTCTGAACCAGGCCCGGGATGCGGCCCCAGGGATAGTCCAGATGCCATAGGGATCCATCTTTCTCCGGGCTCAGGATGCCCCGCCTTTTCAATCATCAATGCTCGATCCTCAATCCTCAATGTCAGATCCTCGTCTTTTCCTCTGGTCCTGGACAGCCCTCCAGAACGCCAAGTCCCTCGCCGCCGATGGTGATCCGTCGGTCCAGCCGGCGATCGACAGGCTTCAGTCCGAGGTGAACAACGCGCTCGAGTTCGAGCCCGTCACGGTCATGTCGAAGGAACTTGTCCCCCCAAGCGGCGACAAACACGACTACATGAGCCAGGGGCCCTACTGGTGGCCGGATCCTGATCAGCCGGACGGACTGCCTTACATCCGCAGAGACGGCGAAGTCAACCCGGAGGTCGAATCCCTCGACTCACGAAAACAGGGCCGAATGATCGCGGCCTTAGAAACGCTCGCCCTTGGCTGGTATTTCTTCGACAACGCAAAGGCGGCTGACCGGGGTACACAGCTGATCCGGACCTGGTTCATCGACCCCGAAAATAGAATGAACCCGCACCTGGAATATGGGCAGGGCATCCCGGGACACTGCGACGGCCGGGGTATCGGAATCATCGATACAGCCTCATATTGTCGATTGATCGAAGCGATCGGACTACTGGAGGTCTCCGGCGCCATCACGGATATGGATCGCTCGGACCTGCTGATGTGGATGAAGGCGTATAGGGACTGGCTGGTGGCCAGCGACAAGGGTCGGGACGAGGCTCGCGCGTGTAACAATCACGGCACCTGGTATGACGCTCAGCTGTGTGCTCTGGCACACTACACGGGCGATCCACGCATCGTGGCCAAAGTGGCCGAAGAGGCGAAAGAACACCGGATCGCCACCCAGATCGAGCCGGACGGGTCGCAGCCGAAGGAACTCGCCCGCACACTATCGCAGAGTTACACAACGATGAACACGATCGGCTTTATGACGATCGCTCGCTACGCCGAGGCCATCGACATCGACCTCTGGTCGTATGAGACCAACGACGGTCGTGGCATTCGTAAGGCCGTGGACTTCCTTGTGCCTTACGTGGTGAACGTTGAACGGTGGACCTGGCAGCAGATCACCGACTTCGACCAGACGTCGCTGGTCCCTCTGCTCAAACGTGCCGCCATCGGCTTCAACGACCCGTCCTACCTGGATCACATTCAGTTTCTCCCGGAGGACGCCGCCGCCAACCGCGCACACCTGTGCGTCGGGTGACCCACCGATCCTGGGAGCGTGCTGAAGCAACTGTTCAAGACTACCCGACGAGAAGACTCTCCGTGTTATCCGTGTTATCCGTGTCTTCCGTGGTTTCCACTTTGGGGTTACGACTTTGAGAATCCACGCCGACGAACTCCTCGACTGGACCACCCGCGTCCTCGTCCACCTGAACGTGCGAGATGAGGACGCCGCTCACATAGCACGCTGTCTCGTTGACGTGGATCTCCGCGGCATCGTGAGCCACGGCACGCGACAGCTGCGCAGATATGTAGCCGAGTTTCGCGACGGGCTGATCAACACGCATCCCGACATCAAAATCCTCAACGGGACTGAAGTTTCGATCCGCCTGGACGGTGATGGCGGAGCGGGCTATCTCGCCGCCACGCAGGCCGTCGACACGGCTTTCCAGAAGGCCCTGGAGAACGGGATCGCTCTGGCCACCACGTGCAATCACGGGCACGTCGGTAGTATGGGCATCTACGCGCGGCGAGCGCTCACCCACGGCCTCGTGTCCTGGGGAGTAGCGGGTGGAGCCGGATGGGGAAAACCGAAAGAGGAAGGCGCGACGGTATGGGATGCGATGAAGGCACCCCCCATGTGCTTCGGCATCCCGTCCGTCGAGGGACCACCCCTCGTCGCCGACATGAACGCCAACTTCTTCCAGGGCTCGGATCACGCGGCGTCTGCGCTGGAGAACTACCCGAAGGCCCTATTCGCGAGTCTGGGGATGAAGTTCGTGTCCACGATGCTGGGCGGAATGCTCGCTGGATCCGTCGAGCAAACGGAGCGTCAATACAGAGGGGCGTCCAGAGGGTTCATGTTTGTCGCGATCAATCCCTCCGAAGTAGGCGATGCGGAAGCCTTCAAGCAGGAGATCGGGCGTATCATTGAGGCGAGCCGTGAACTCGACCCGATACCGGGAACCGACGCCGCCGAACTCCCGGGCAGCCGCGAATGGATACGCGAACAGGACTGGCAACACGACGGCATCCCGATCCCAGACGAACACCTGGCAATCCTGAAGACCGTCGAGACAGAAACGGGACTGCAACTCCCTACCCTTGTGCCATAGAGACGTATGGCGGCGAGCTCGTTTTGGCCATGGGTTACTTACTATTGGTCGTTGTCCCCAGCCTCCCTCCGCACCCCATACAGCTTCGCGCCCTTTTCGTCATAGAACGAGAAATCCGCAAACGCCCCTTTCCCGTCTTCTGTCTCCGAAACGGTCACCATCAAAAATCCGCCTGTCGGCTCATCATACGTATAGAGTTGGTTAATCTCGGCCTCCGGGTCCGTCGACTTCGCATCGCCGGGCCTCCGTCCGTGCCTCGAATTCGCATCGACGAGGGCACCCGTCGAAAACTCCTCGAATCCGGACGGGTGGCGGGCGTGATACTGCCAGTGTCGGTCACCGCAGACAAAGTAGAAGTTCCGCTCCAGAAATCCCTGTTCCGACAGCCACGCGAAAATCGCATCCCCCTCGTGCCGGAACCCTTTCTGATTCACGTGGTTGTCCCGTTTGCGGGCGTCATCCGGCCCTACCATAGGCGTGGCCGAGATCAGAATCTTGAAGGTTGCATCGCTCGCCAGAAGCGTCCGCTTGAACCACGCCATCTGCTCGGCGCCCCAGATCGTCTTCTCCGGTCCGTCGGCCATACGGTTGTTGCTCCGGTAGTCTCGACCCTCGGGAAACCACACCTGTAGGTGACGGCTCAGGCGATGAGTTCGGTAGGTAACGGCGCTGGGATCCGTCGGGTCGACTATCGGAACCTGCTCGCGGAAGAGCTCGACACCCAGTTCGTGTGACGGCAACCGATCGCCGCTTCGATCGGAATCGTCATACCGATGGTCGTGATCGTCCTTGAGCCAGTACGTGGCTACATCCGCGAACAATGAGACAAACCGCGGCTGCACAAACTGCTCGTGCCATTTCTGACGCATCCCCGTACGATCGACGGCCGCCGGCTCACGGGGATGATCGTAATAGACGTTGTCCCCAGTCCCCACAAAGAAGGTCGGTCGCTTCCGCCGAATAGCGTCAAGCGCCGGAAACCCCAAATCCTTGTCGTCTCCAGCGTAGGCTGCCTTGGTGCGGGTACCATTGTGAAATTTGTTGTAATTCATGCCGGTCACGACCGCCAACTTGACCGGCAACGTTCCGTCCGGGTCGAGGGTTCGAAACGTACCTGCATTCCCGATCGAAACATCCTTCGCCTTGGCTCCATAGATCGGCCGGTAATAGTATCGCATCCCCGGTTTCAAGCCGTCGACCACCACCTTGACGATATGGTCATACGATCCAACCGCCGTCTGCCACGCCGTCCGTATCACCGGCTCGAACTCCAGAGACTCGGAAATCTCGAATCGCGCAACCCCCTCGGCTCCCAGCACATCGTTCATCCAGACTCCCCCGGTCAGCCGCGTCTGCAGGATCACGCTGGTCGCCGTCACCTCCCCCGCCATACTGCCTTGAGCGTTCGTTAGCTGCCCGTCAACGTTGGCCGCTGAGCAGATCAGAGCAAGCATCACCATACAAACCAATCCTCGATCACCCATCCTCAGTCCTCGATCCTGGATTCTCAATTCCTCGACGTCCAATCCTCAATCTTTTTGAGTATCGTTCGCAAGTCCGATACTGCATGATATGCACCAACGATGGTTAGGCCAGCCCGAGAGAACCGACATGCACACCCTGACGACTGAACAGAAACAGTTCTTCGACGAAAACGGCTACGTCCATCTCCCCGGTTTCTACGACGTCGATGAGATGGCCCAAATGCGCGACCAGTTCCACGACCTTATCTCGAACACGGACGGTCGACACGCTGCCCTTCGATACAGCTTCATGGATCCCGTCGAAGGCTACGAGATCGACCCCTACAACCCGAAGAACGTCCGCGGGATCATGGATCAGACGCTGGCCAACGACTACTGGTACAACCAGTTCGTCGAGCCCCGTATCGTCGGTGCCTTCATCGACCTCTTCGGCCCGAACATCGACTTCCACAACGGCAAGGTCCGCAACAACCCGCCCGGCTTCACGAACGACCAGAGCTGGCATCAGGACTGGCCGTACGAACGGCATTCTCTCCCCGAGCTCGCTGCCGCGATCACCTATCTCGAAGAGAACGGCACCGACGCCGGCGCCACTTCCGTCATCCCGGGCAGCCACCTCAAGGGCGAATACCCAACCGTAGATTCCTCACACACGCTGCGGGAAGACGCAATCGACGAGAGCGAAGCCGTGACCGTCGAGGCACAATGCGGCGACGTCCTCATTATACACGTGCTGGTCGTTCACACGGCCGGCCACAACTACACTAGCACGTCGCGTCACAAAATCATCAACGAATACAAAACCCAGGCGGCTGTTGATCAGTGGGGCAACAAATGCGCCTTCGCCGGTCTCCCCCTGGCCCGCCACGGCAAAATCGTAACGCACCCTGTATGAAGGTTTGGTTCCCTGACCCCTGGCTTCACCCTGAACCCTGGATCTACCTTGCCTGATTGGATCATCAACCAAAATAACATTCCAGAAGAACACCAGGAATGGTCCTGGGAATCCGGAAACTACGAGCGCTTCCGCAAACACATCTCCGTCGCTCTGGGGAACACCGACGAACAACACCCGTTCGACGTCGAGCTGACCCGCATCCCTCCCGGATCGAAGCCCTGTCCAGTCCACGCCCACGGCAAACGATGGGAGTTCTTCATCGTCGTGTCCGGATCAGGGCACGTCTACAGAAATGGCGAAGTCGTCGACGTCAAAGGGGGAGACTGTTTCATGCAGCCCGGAGGCACCCGCCACCGCATCTACAACGCCAACGACAGCGAAGATCTGGTCTACTACGTCATCGCCAACGAAGTCGGCCAGGACACCGTCGACCGCTTCGAGACTTAAGGTTTGCTACGATGCCAATGTCGCCTCCCTCGCCCCGAGCGTGCCGCTCGGGGTGGCCCATCCCGATGAGAATTCGCGTGTAAATGCCCACCTCCGAACAGTACAACCAGAACGGTTACATCGTCTACCCCACCCCCGTCCTCCCGGCCGACATCGTCCAGAACGCCCTCGACGGGATGGACGCCATTCGTCGTGGCGACTACGACCGCGGCCGCCCACCCAACAAATCCCCCTGGAATCCAGGTGACCCGGACGACACCCTCTGCAAGATCGAACAACCCCAATTCGCCAGCCAGGGCGTGCTCGATCTCATCAGCCATTCCCGAATCGGCGAACTGGCCGCGGAGGTTACGGGTGCCGACCGAATACAGGTCTGGTGGGTTCAACTGCTTTACAAGCCTGTCGGAAGAGAGACAGAATCCACGCGCATCAACATTGGCTGGCATCAGGACTGCAACTATTGGGGGGCGTGGGAAGAAGGAAGCGAACTCTTGACCGCATGGGTCGCTCTGACCGACGTTCATGAGGCATCCGGACCAATGCGGTTCGTTCGGGGGTCCCACAGGTGGGGTCTCCTGAAAGGGAGTGACTTTCACAGTGGCGACCTGGACGCGACACGCGCACGGTTGAGCCTGCGGTCTGGTGCTCAGTGGCAGGAAGAGGCTGCCCTGATGTCGGCCGGAGGACTCAGTCTACACGACTGCTTCACGGTGCACGGGAGCGGGGAGAACCGGTCGGACGCGCCTCGTCGCAATTTCGCGATTCACCTGAGAACACAGAACAGTCGCCCTGTCGACAACCGACGACAGGGGCTGACGTCATTCATCGACGACACAGAGGTTTGTCCGGTTATCTACGAGCGACGCGAATGAGAAAGACCACCATTCTGATCGCGATCCTGTTTCTGCAGACATCGCTCTCCGCCAGCGACGCGCTCTGGCAGAGAGCGGTCGCCATCGCAGCGTATAATCGAGACATGGTTCCCGGTACATGGGTCGAGCGCGAGGAAACGTTCGACGCGGCGGAGGACAAAAGTCACATCGTCACCCAAACCACCGTCGCTTTTCGCAAGATCGGGAGCAGCATCGATGTAAGCCTCGTCGAGTCGAGGACGAACGGGATGGATGTGACGGAGGAAATACGTGGCGATGTGTTCGAGCAAAAACGTCCGACCTACCGGATGAAGGCGCAGTACAATCCGTTTTTGCCTGCACACCAGTCAGACATTTCCGCCCGTCCCAATGGTCGGTCACGACGGGATGGCGAGGTCACCCACATCGCCTATGACTACAGCCAGAAGACCGATGACGGTCGGTGGCGAGGAACGGCCTGGATCGACGAGAGCACAGGCATGCCGCTCGAGATCAACGCACGCCTGACGGGCCTGCCCCGGAAAAATGTCAAGGACGAGATCAAAGAGGTCGTCTTGAACGTGACTTACGAATCCGGGGCCGAGCAGGCCTGGTATCCCGCGAAGGTGACCCTCTTCACGCGTGCGATGCTCAACAACTTCCCCTACACCAAGTTCTTCGCGACGATCGAAAAAGCGATCACGCTCAGCAACTACTGGAAGATCACCTTCGAGTGACCGACCCGTCTTCTTCGGCCCATCCGGGCCGTCTTGCCACCACGCTTTCCTACTACGGCGCCTTTATTGGCCTGGGATTGGTCCTGGCGTCCTTGGGGCCCACCCTTCCCGGCCTCGCCGAACTGACCGGCGCTCCGCTCAACGCACTCAGCTCCATCTTCGTCGCCCGATCGGCGGGATACCTCACAGGAGTCCTGCTCGGGGGTCGATTCTTCGACCGCTACGCCGGCAACGCCCTGATGGCGGGCATGCTCTCGCTGATGGCGATCTGTATGGCGCTCGTGCCGCTCTCCCCGTCGATCTTGCCTCTTATTGCGCTCCTGTATGCACTCGGCTTCGGGGAGGGATCTGTGGACGCGGGGGGGAACACACTTCTCGTCTGGCTCTACCCCACCGGCCTCGGACCGTGGATGAATGGCCTGCACTTCGCCTTCGGCATCGGGTCGTTCATCGGGCCACTGATCATCGCCGAAATCCTGGCTCGTGAAGGATCGGTGATGTCAGCATACTGGGTTCTGGCCGCGCTCCTCGTGCCCTTCATCCTGTTCGTGGGCAGCCTGAGGAGCCCGCAGATCGCCGACCACGTCGATAGTCACGCTGAAACGATCTCAGAACATCGATTCACGATCATCCTAGTCGCCGCGCTGTTGTTTTCTGCGGTCGGCATCGAGGTCGGCTACGGGAACTGGATTTACACCTACGCAGTCACGCTCGAGCTCGCGTCGCCCGAATCCGCGGCCGGACTCACGAGCGCCTACTGGGGCGCATTTACGGTGGGAAGACTGCTTGGCATACCGCTGGCCGCCCGCACACCACCCCCCGCGATCCTTCTGCTCTGTTTCGCCGGCACGATCGTCGCCTCGGTCGCCATCCTTCTCTACCCGGAAAGCGTGACCGTCCTGTGGGTGTGCACCTGTCTTGCCGGACTCGCCGTTGCCCCGATGTTCGCTACCGTCGTATCGCTCGCCGAACGTCGAATGCCGATATCCGGCCGCGTCACCGGCTGGTTCTTCGTCGGCTCGAGCGCGGGAGGCATGTCGATCCCCTTCATCATCGGGCAACTCTTCGAGCCCGTCAGCCCTGCCTGGACCTTCAACATCGTCCTAGCCGTCGTCTTTGTCGGCCTTGTCGTCCTTGTTATATTCAACCGGTACGCCACAGAGGATACTAGAGGCTGACCACAGGAGAACCCGCAAGAATCCCTCTCCTTCGAGCGGGAGAGGGATTCTTGCGGACCTGGTTTAGCGTCCGCAAGGCGGGTGAGGGCCCGGGCGGAAGTGAACGCAAGGAACCCACATGAACATCATCGACACCATATTCGACGCCTTTCACCGCAACGGCGACGCGCTATACGACGGCGGCGAGGCCGTCACGCAGTCCCAGCACGCGCTCCAGGCCGCCCACCTGACCGAACAGGAGGGCAAACCTGCGACCTTGATCGCCGCATCCCTGCTCCACGATTACGGTCACGTCTCGGACGAGTCGGAAGACTCGGTAGACCGAGAAGCGGATGGCCGACACGAACTGGTGGGATCTCGTATTCTCGAAGAGCACTTCATCCCGGCCGTCACGGAGCCCGGAAAGCTGCACGTCGCCGCGAAGCGATACTTGTGCGCCACCGAGTCGGACTACTTCGCAACCCTGTCCCCCGTATCCGTGAGAAGCCTTGAACTGCAAGGCGGGCCGTTCACCGACGTCCAGGCGCGCGCGTTCGAAGAGAACCCGCACTACGCCGATGCGGTACAACTGAGACGATACGATGAGCGGGCAAAGGACCCGGAGATGGTCACCCCCGACTTCGAGCACTTCCGGCCCCATCTCGAGGCGGGACTGAAATCGGACGCATAGCCGACGTCATCCTGTTCGACCTGGGAGGCGTTCTGGTCCGGCTGACCGGCGTCCAGACAATGCTTGATTGGACACCTGGTGACCTCTCCGAACAGGCATTGTGGGAGAAGTGGCTGACCTCAGAGTCTGTTCGCGCATTCGAGAGCGGGAGGATTGACAGCCAGGCGTTCGCTGACGCGACCATCGCCGAATTCGGCCTGTCGATCGACGCCAATACGTTTCTAAAGGCATTCGAAACCTGGATCGATGGCTTGTTCGATGGCGTGGAAGATCTGCTCGTGGACCTTCGGCCCGACTACAGGCTGGCCACGATGAGCAACACCAACGCCACCCATTGGCCAAAGCTGACGGAGGAAATGGGGTTGGGGCGTCTGATCGACACCCACTTCCCCTCGCACCAGACCGGCCTGCTGAAACCTGATCGCGAAGCCTTCGAGAACGTGATCCGTGAGCTTCAAGTAGAGCCAAATCGCATCCTGTTCTTCGACGACAACGAGATCAACGTTTCCGCCGCCCGAACGTGCGACCTCCAGGCCCAGATCGCCAAAGGCCCCGATGACATCCGCGAACGAATACTCACCGTTCATCCCGAGTAACCGCGTCGAGCGCTTTGGCGCGAAGGCGTGGTATATCGAGGGACGGTCTTAAGCCTACATATTCCAATGCCCGAATTCCCCTTCACAGCCCGCACCCCCGAAGATTTCCTCTCCGTGTGGAGCGACCGCCGAAACTTCCTGATCGGACCGAAGCTCATCGCGTTCGACACACCGATGCCATCGGCTGAAGAGATCGTCGACATCCTGCGCAAGAATCCGGATTCACGCGTGCAGTTTCTGGGAATGGACGACGGTGACGAGAAGGACAAGCTGATCGAGAAGTTCAAGACAGCACCGCTGGAAGAGATCGTTGACCTGCCCTTCAGCCTCGCGAACTTCTTCCTCCACAACTTCTACGGCAAGGGCGGATTCCTCCACGATTTCCAAAAGGATGTGATGATCCCCTGGCGGACTTTCCTGTCCAGCGTCGGTCTGACGTGGCAACGCTGCTACCCGATCTTCTTCATCTCCGGAAAGAACTGCAGTTCGACCTACCACGTCGACGTCTCTCACGTGGTCGCTTGGCAGGTCCACGGTGTAAAGGTCTTCAACGGCTTCGGGGATCCTGAAGGACACGCCGCAGTACAGGACATCGTCGACAACCGCGGTGACTACCGTGTCGAGGTCCCACCGGGGTTCGACCCAGACCTGATCCTCACCTACCGCATGGAACCGGGCGACATCCTGTGGAATCAGCTCCTGACGCCGCACTGGGTCGACTCTGAGGACGAGATGGCCGTAAGCCTGAACATCTCTCACGGCGGCATCGCTTATCAGAAAGAATTCTGCCCGAACGAACAGATCCTACGTAAACGTTGGGAAGATCATCCCGAAGAAGCCTGGCTGGTCGACGAGAGATACTGAAAAATCAAACCTAAAGAAGACCACGAAATACACGAAAGGACACTCAGACTCGAACAGTGTGCAGAACCACCGACTCCTCGTATCTAGGGAGAACGCGGCGTCCCGATTTTCGGACTGGGCCCTCTTGCTGCACCCTTTTCGTGTATTTCGTGGTCTTCCCCTGATTTTTCCATCTTCCGGAGACGCAACAGCTCCGATTATCAAACTGATCTACTAGCAACGCCCATTTCGTGTATTTCGTGTCTTTTCGTGGTCTTCTTTTGACTTTGGAGAAACGATGGTAAAACTCGAAACAACCCACGGTGACATCACCCTCGAACTCTATCCCGACAAAGCCCCCATCACCGTCGAGAATTTCCTCCAGTATGTCGACGACGGCCACTTCGATGGGACGGTGTTTCATCGTGTGATCCCCAACTTCGTCATCCAGGGCGGCGGCTTCACGATGGAAATGAAACAGAAGCCGACACGCGACAAGATCAAGAACGAAGCGGACAACGGCCTGAACAACGAGCGGGGAACCCTCTCGATGGCACGTACGAATGAGATCGACAGTGCGACGTCACAGTTCTTCGTGAACCTCCGCGACAACACGAACCTCGACCACAGCGAGGCCAACTTCGGCTACGCGGTCTTCGCGAAAGTGATGGAGGGAATGGACGTGGTCGACGAGATCGCCCAGGTGGAAACGACCTCAGTCAGCCACTACGAGGACGTCCCTGTCGAGCCCGTCTGCGTACATAAAACCGTACGAGTCGAACAGGAGTAAGTGATGGGCGTCTGGACCATACGGGTCTTCGCGCTGGCGTGCCTGTTGTGCGCCTCCTGTGAGCGCTACCCTCACCTGTCACCGGACGAGCTGGGCAACTCCTTCTCGCCCACAGATTCGACGGCGTCTATCGACATTCCCGTCTACACCTACGAGATCGTCAACACCTTCGATCACGATTCGGAAGCGTTCACCCAGGGCCTCGTCTACCACAACGGGTTTCTGTACGAGGGAACGGGGCAGCAGCCCTACTTCGGTCCCGGGAGTTCGGCCAACGGAATCTCGACCCTGCGCAAGGTGGCCCTCGAAACGGGTGAGGTGATCCAGTCCCTGCAACTGGACCGCCCGTACTTCGGCGAAGGGATCGCCATTCTTGGTGACGAGATCGTCCAGCTGACCTGGCGGTCACAGATCGGCTTCGTTTACGACCTCACCACATTCCAACTCAAGCGGGAGTTCGTCTACACCAGCGAAGGGTGGGGCATCACTCACGACGGCGCTCGGTTCGTCATGAGCGATGGCACGAGCACCCTCTACCTCCGGGACAGCCAGTCGCTGAATGAGGCTGCCCGCGTGGACGTTCGTGACAACCGGGGGCTCGTCTTCCGTCTGAACGAGCTGGAGTTCATCAAGGGCGAGGTTTGGGCAAACATCTGGGGCACCGATCAAATCGCCCGAATCAACGCCCTCACAGGTCGCGTGGTGGGATGGGTCGACCTCACAGGCATCCTGCCGGCCGAGGACCGAGGCGACGAACCGGATGCCGTCATGAACGGCATCGCCTACGACGCCGAAAACGACCGCATCTTTGTCACGGGCAAACTCTGGCCCAAACTCTTCGAGATCCGCGTGATCCCGAAGGATTAGCACCGTTCATCCTGAGTAGACGTCGTCAGTCACTGGATGAGGAATCTGGACTACAGCAGGAGAAAAACACGTCGTATCGAAGGGCGAACGGTTTCGGGTACGCGGCGACCATCGGAGACGAGGTGATCTGCTGGTGCACGGCCGAATATGTCAGCCCTGGGATGTGTGGCATCGGGATCGAGACAGCAAAGGACCATCACGGAAAGGGCTTGGCCACGGCGACGGCTTCGCGCTTCATTCAGATGGCGCTGGAGCGCCAGTGTGTACCTCATTGGGAATGTGACGGGGCGAACCCGGCGTCTGCACGGGTTGCCAAAAAGCTCGGATTCACCGACCCGGTCGTGTCGGATGTGTTGACCGGTCAGTTCACCTAGGCGGAGATCTCAAGTGGCTCAGTATAGCGCAGGCATCATCGGACTCGGATTCATCGGCGCCGCCGACCAGGTATCAGGAGACGCCCTCGGACAGAAAGTCGAGAACCTGGACGGAACGCATTCCGCGGCTTACGAAAACCATCCAAGAGTGGATTTGATCGCTGGAAGCAGTCGTGATCCGGGCAGACGTGAGCGCTTTGAACAGCGAACCAATGCACGGACCTATGAGTTGTGGTCGGACCTGCTGGAGAAGGAATCCTTCGACATCGTCAGCGTCGCCACCTACACGCCGTATCACGCCGAAATCACATTGGCCTGTGTCGATGCGGGCGTCAAAGCCGTCTACTGCGAGAAGCCGATCGCCGTGACGATCGATGATGCGGATCGGATGGTAGAAGCCTGCGACAAGGCGGGTGTATTACTCGTCCTGAACCACCAGAAACGATTCAACGGCAACCACCGAAAGCTTCGCGACCTGATCGCATCAGGTGACCTAGGCGAATTGACGTCGTGTAACCTGCAGTGGGGAAACGGTCGACTGGGCAATGTCGGCACGCACATGATCGACGGCTTGATCATGCTGACGGGAAGGAAGATCGAACGCGTCTCCGCTCACCTCGACCTGGCTGGAAAGCCGGACTGCCGAGGGGATGCGTTTACGGACCCCGGAGGATGGGGGACTCTGATTATGGAGGGCGGACTACACGTCACGGTGGATGCCGGGGACTACGCGACGACTCCACCTTCGATCAGCATCAACGGTACGCTGGGCCGGGTGATTGCCACCCCCCTGGAAGCGACCGTCGAGATGTATGGTCACGCGAACCAGCTGCAGGGCATCGTGGAACGCGAACGGTCCGTGGATAGCTGGCCGACAACGAAGACACCGTCGGGAATGGACATCGCTGTGGACGAGATCGTGCAGCACCTGGACGGAACAGCCCCCTTCCCGTATCCCTCGGAAGAGGGCCGTCATACGTTCGAGGCGATCGTCGCGATGCACGCCTCACACCACAAGGACGGCCAGTTCGTCGATTTTCCGCTGCGAGGTGACGACCGCACCCACGAGGTTATGAGCGGCTAGTATCGGCCGACCTAGTGTCGGCCCCTTTACACAATGAGCGATCTCTCGTCGCCAGGCTCCACCTGGTGATGCAATGAATTTGCCCGGTGCTTACTCCCCCACCGGGACCATCCACCCCATCACATCATCCTTCCGCCCATACTGCACGTCGGTAATCTCGTCGTAGAACCGACACGACAGATCACCCGGTTCACCGCTGTCTACTGTCACGCACTCTGACTTGTAGGACAGCTCCCCGATCGGCGAAACAACCGCGGCCGTACCGGTCGCGAACGCCTCCTTGAGCAGCCCGGATGTGCACGCATCCATCACTTCGTGGATACTCACCCGTCTCTCTGTCATCTTGAGATCCCACCGCTCTGCAAGCTCGAGCACGGAATCGCGCGTCACACCCGGCAGAATGGTTCCTCCAAGCGGCGGCGTCACCAGCTCTTCTCCGAACCGGAAGAAGATGTTGCTCGTCCCGACTTCCTCCACGTAACGATGCTCTTTCGCATCCAGCCACAGCACCTGTGAAAACCCATCCTCGACAGCCTGCTGTGTCGCCAGGAGCGTGGGGGCATAGTTTCCCGACGTCTTCGCTTCTCCCGCCCCACCCGCAGCCGCTCGAGCGCTGTCCTCCTCGACCGTAATCCGCGTCGGTCGTGCCCCTTCCTTGTAATACGCCCCCACCGGGCAGGCGATCACATAGAAGAGATATGTCTCCGATGCGCGGACACCCAGCCCCGGCTCCGTCGCGATCACCGTCGGGCGGATATAGAGCGATGTTCCGGGCTCGCTCGGAACCCAGCGTTCATCCGTTTGAACCAGGGCCTTGACCACCTGGATGAACGTCTCAGGCTCGAGCTCGGGCATGGCCATCCGCCTCGCTGACCTGCGGAAACGGTTCGCATAGCGGTCCGGTCTGAACAGGGAAACCGAGCCGTCAGGCTGACGAAAAGCCTTCAGTCCCTCGAAGATCTGCTGATTGTAATGGAGCACAAGGGCGGACGGATCCAGGTCCACCGGACCATATGGGACGATCTGAGCATCGCTCCATCCCTGACCTGTCGTGTATTCGATCCGGACCATGTGGTCGGTCGTCTGCTTCCCGAACTCGAGTGTGGCGACGTCCGGGATCGGCTTGAGCGCTTGCTCTTCTAGGAGCGTCACGCGTAGGTCCATCCTTAACTCCATCTCTGTGCGGCGTTAGGTCGGTTTTCAGCGAGACTGAACAAGCATATTCGGCGATTAAATAGCAAGAACAACCCTTCGCACATTCTCGAATCACGAGTTGGCTATGGATCTTTTATTCCACCTCGGAATCAGACGAATTCGAACAATTCCCTTTTGACGCGCTATCGGTCGACCTAGCTTGCCCCCATTGTCATTTGCGCACCTCTACCACAGGAGCTTAGATTGGCCGAGCTTACGCTAATCCCGTTCGCCTTCCTGACCTCGTTGACCGCAGCGATCGGCGGCATAGCCGGAGGCGTCATCCTCATCTCGGTGATGCCGGGCTTCCTGCCCGCCGCGGCAATCGTCCCGGTGCACGGGATCGTTCAGATCGCGAGTAACGTCAGCCGGGCAGCCTTCGGCATCCGACATGTCGAGTGGCGGATCTTCTGGACTTACGCGGCAGGTACGATCATCGGCGCGCTGATCGGCGCCCAGATCGTCCCATATATCGCATGGGACAACATGCCCTTGATCCTGGGCGCCTTCATCCTCGTCTTCACCTGGATGCCCCGGATCGGGAATGCGCCAAGCATACCGGGCAAGTTCACGGTGCTCGGGATCTTTCAGACGAGCCTGTCCTTGTTCATCGGTATCGCTGGGCCGCTGAACATGCCCTTCCTTCTCCGGGAGAATCTGGGACGGGATCGAACGGTCATCACGCACTCCGTTCAGATGACCGCGATGCATTCGCTCAAAGTCGTTACCCTCGGCATCCTGGGTTTCTCGTTCGGGCCCTACTGGAAGCTGATGCTCGGCATGATCCTGGCCGCAGCGGCCGGGTCGTGGCTGGGCACAAAACTTCGTGGAAAGATCTCGGAGGAACTGTTCCGAAAAGGCATCAAGGCGCTCATCACCTTGCTGGCAGTCAGAATGATCTTGAAAGCGACGATCGTCCTGGAGTTACCCTGATGTCGTTGGAAGAAATCGACCACTATCTTCGGATCGACGACCGACTGAGTACCTCCGGTCAGCCAACCGCTGAACAGGTTCCGGAAATCGTCGAAGACGGTTGCCTGACACTGATCAATTTGATCACCCCCGACTCGAAGAACGCAATCCCCAACGAGGGCGAGATCGCATCAGAGTTGGGATTGACCTACGTGCACATCCCGGTCGTCTGGTCCGAACCCAAGCGATCGGACTGGGATCAGTACTGCGCCCTGTTGAACACGAGCGACCGGAAGACACACACGCACTGCGTCGTCAACATGCGCGTATCGGCGTTCACCTTCTTGTATCGCGTCGCCCACCAGGACGCCGATCCGGCCGAAGCCAAAGCGCTGATGGAGGAAATCTGGACCCCCAACGGCGTCTGGGAAGAGTTCGTCTACGAAATCCTCCGCGATCACGACCTCGACTACTTCTCGATCTGATCGCCACTGAATGAGGCAATCACTATGCCCTTCACATTCAACGACAAACACATCACCGACTATCACACGCTCGGGTACACGGTCTTCGAGTCGATTCTTCCGGACAGCCTGCTCGGCGACCTCCGCCGCGTGACTGACAAAGCTCGCGAGATCGCCTACGAAGTTACTGGACGTCAGGCACAGCGACTCCAGCCGCTCGCGAATTACGACCTCGACCTCCAGCCGTTAAAGGACTATGGCGAACTACCCGAGTTGAACGACGCGATTCACCGAGTCCTCACACCCAACCACTATCACGCCGACCTCACACGAACCGGCGTACTCCTCGAACCCGCCGACCATCCCTGGTGCACGAACTGGCATCGTGACTGGCGCGACCACATGCCGGAGGAAATTTTCGAATCTGAATTCCGGGAGGATTGGGACAACCAGACGCATCACATCGACTACATGAACCAGATCAACTGCGCTCTCTACGAGGACCCGTCAACCTGGTATGTGCCCGGTAGTCACTACCGACAAGAGAACACGCCCGGTGAGGTTGCGGCACGAGACCAGTATGATCGCTCCACGCATCGCAATGCAGCCAATTCGCCCGAGCAGCAGGAGCGCGATTGCCTCGCCTACTGTCACACAATGCCTGGCGCCGTCCAACTCCGTCTGAACGCCGGCGATTTCGCCCTCTATCGATCGAGCGGATGGCACCTCGGCAACTACGTCCCCTACCGCAAACGCGCCACCATCCACGATTTCTGCGGCACACCGGCATACCGTGACTACCTGGACGAACGCGCCGTCCGCAAACACACCGCCATGAAACGCGGGCAGGAGCAGCACCAGACGGCCTGACGCCTGGAACCTGGAACCTGGAACCTGATTATGTCTGACCGATTCGGATTCGACGCCCCCAAGAACATTCCCATCGAAAAATCAATCGCGTGGGGAGCCCAAAACGGCTTCAAGTTCATAGACTTCAACGCGGACAACGCACCGAACGACCTTGCATCCTTCGACAAGCCTAGAGCCTCACGGATTCGATCGCTGCTCGAAGACACCGGCATTCAGATCGGCGTTCACCCGGTATCCGCGATCAACAATGCCGAGTATGTCCCGATCATGTCGGAAGCAGTCGATGATTACCTGCAAGCAAACCTGGAACTCGCGGACAGGATCGGAGCTGGATGGATTGTCGGACACGGCGGGTATCACTTCGGAGATACGGACAAGCGCCAGCAAGCGGCCGTCGACCGGATCAAGCGGCTGACGGATCGAGCGGTCAAGCTCGGGAAGATGGTCTACTTCGAGAACCACAACAAAGAGCCCGAACACTCGGAGATGCACTACATCCCCCACAATGTGGAGGAGACACGCTGGTTCCTCGACGAGATCGATGCGCCGCACTTCAAGTGGGCCTTCAACGTCGCTCACGGCCATCTCGTCCCGGAAGGTTGGGCTGGCTTCCTCGACGCGTTCGGAACCGACAACATCGGTCAGGTTCGCGTCAACGACAACAGCGGCGACTACGAAATCCACCTGGTCCCAGGCGAAGGCACGATCGACTTTCCTGCGCTTTTCAAGGCTTTGGAGGGTGGCGGCTACAAAGGCTGGTACAACCTCGGCTTCGGCGACGAGGCCGATAAGATCCGCATCCGCGACTGGTTCGAAACGCTGATCGAGAACTGAGATGACAAAAGACAACAGAGCATATGGTTGGGTTGGGCGGTCTCCGGCCCTCCCGCTCCCCCACGCTCCCGCTCAGGGCGGATGGGGGCGACCGGGATGAACTGGGATCTAACCCCATACTTCCCTGATTTCGATGGGAAGGACATGACGGTCTTCAAGCAGAAGCTCGAGTCCGATTCGGAAGCGCTTCTCGAAAAGGCATCGAGCCTGGACACCCTTTCCGGTGAAAACGCATCTGATTGGGAAGCTGTTTGGCTGGCAGCGGAAGAGCTGATGACCCGCTACTCGCACATCGGCTCTTACCTTGGATGCCTGAACGCCGCCGACGCAGCGAACGAGGACTACAAGCGTGAAGAAGCTGCCTTCTCGAAACTGGCCACCGCGGGCCAGAAGGTCGGTATCGAAATAGAGCGCGGTCTCAAGGAGACCTCTGATGAGGTGTTCGACGCGTTCGTTTCTCGCGAGAAGTTGTCCTCGGCTCGCTTCAACATCGAACATACGAGAAAAGAGTCACAGTTCACGATGTCGCCCGAACGGGAAGGCCTGGCAGCCGACCTCAACGTTGATGGTCTGGATGCGTGGGGCAGGCTCTACGACACGGTCTCAGGCAAGCTGACCTTCACGATGGACTGGCCGGACGGTCGCACCGAAGAGATCCCGATGGCCCAGCGCCGCTCTCTCATTGAAGGTCCCGATCGGGAGGTGCGGAAGGCCGCCTTCGAGTGTGGCAACAAGGCGTGGGAAACAGTCGAGGACATAACGGCCGCAGCCCTGAACGCAATCTCAGGCACCCGTCACACACTCTACGAGTATCGGGGCGTCGACCACTTCCTCGACAAGGCCTTGTTCGATGCCGGCGTATCGCATAAGACGATCGATGCAATGTTCGACGCGATTCAGAGCGAGGGCGAACTGGCACAGCGCATCCTCAAGGTGAAAGCAGACGCGATGGGGACGGGAGGCGTGGCATGGTATGATCTCGGGGCGCCACTCCCCTTCCCCGAGCAGGACAAGCTTTCCTGGGATGTGGCAAAGGACATGGTCCAGAGCGCGTTCGAGAAGGCCTATCCCGCGCTCGGTGAGTTCCAGAAAATGATGTATGACAGAGACTGGATCGAGTGGGAGCCGAGAGCCGGCAAGCGACCTGGGGCCTTCTGCACGGGCTCCAGGATGATCCGAGAGTCTCGCATCTTCATGACCTACAACGAGTCGATCGGCGATGTCCGTACTCTCGCTCACGAGGCCGGTCACGCGTTCCACTCGTGGGTCATGCGCGACCTCCGCCCCTATCAGAGCGGCTACCCGATGACACTCGCCGAATCCGCCTCCACCTTCGGCGAAATGATTCTCGCTGAGGGCATCCTCGAAGACCCGAACGTCACCGACGTCCAGAAGGCCCTAACCCTCGACCAGGAAGTCGCTCACGGGGCCATCTTCCTGATGGACATCCCCGTGCGCTTCCAGTTCGAGAAAGCCGTTTACGAGGAGCGCAAATCCGGCGAACTCTCGGTTACGCAGTTCAAGGATCTCATGGTCCAGACGCAGCGCGATGTCTTCGGCGACGTCCTGCTCAAAGGGTGCGAAGACCCCTATTTCTGGGCCTCCAAACTCCACTTCTATATCACCGGCGTCTCGTTCTACAACTTCCCGTATACGTTCGGCTTCCTCTTGAGCCGTGGCCTCTTCGCCGTCTTCAAAGAAGAGGGCCCATCCTTCCTCCCCAGATACGAAGAGTTCCTGAGGCTCACCGGCAGCGACACAGCAGAAGGCGTCGCCAAACGCAGCATCGGCGAAAACCTCGAACAGCCGGATATCTGGGTCCGCGCCATCCGTACCCTCGAGGAGCCACTCGCCCAACTTCAGGCCATACTTCCGGAAACCTTAACCACGGAGGACCCGGAAAACACGGAAGGGTAACGCTCGAGGACCTGAGAGGGACCGTGGCGCTACGATTGTCGCCGCGATCCAGATGAAATCACTCTCCGTGTCCTCCGTGTCCTCCGTGGTTCTCTAGCTTTTGAAAGTCAGATACTACCAGGACAGCACACTCGTCGGTGTACCCTGCCGGGAGGAAAATTTCGAGCGTCGTGAGATCGACATGGATCTCCCCGTCGGCCAGACCGCGCTCGTGCTCGTCGACCTGTGGCAGCACCACTTCATCGACAGCTGGATCGAACGTGCAGGCCAAGTGTTGCGCGATCACGTGCTTCCGGGCATAGAAGCCGCCCGAAGTGCCAGCTTGACCATCATCCACGGTCCGTGTCCCGAAGTTGCTGAACAATACGAGCAGCTCAAACACCATGAGCCTGATCCATCTCGTGGGAATCCGCCAGCCTGGCCCCCTCCCGAGTTCCGCAACCGAACAGGCGAGTACCACGCCTATCGGGGACCCCGTGAACAGGAACCGGGCATCCGCGACATCCGTGAAGAGCGCCGTATGTCCGATCTCGTTGAGGTTCGCGACGACGACATCGTCATCGCTACGGGGGAACAGTTACACAAGTATCTCGAGTCACAGAAGATCCTCCACCTGATCTACGCAGGGTTCGCGACCAACTGGTGTATTATCAACCGCGACTACGGTATACGAGCGATGCGGAATCGGGGCTACAACACCATCCTCCTCCGCGATGCCACAACCGGCGTCGAGTTCCCCGACACGCTAGACAACCTGTTCGCCACCGAGCTATCCATTCGGGAGGTCGAGCAAAAATTCGGCTTCTCCGCCTCCAATGCTGATTTCTTCCGCTACTGTGAAGAATCAAAACCTTAACCGCAGAGGCGCAGAGATCGCAGAGGGATACTTGGGGAACAGAGAGAGGCCGGGAAGAATCGAGAGCGACTTCAGTGAGGCCATCGTTCATGTGCAAGAACGTCTTCCACACCACCCTTCTCCGCGCCTCTGCGTCTCCGCGGTTGCTCTTGACTCTCATAGAGGAACACTGAACAGATGAAACTAACTGACATCCAAACCTTCATCGTCGGTAACCCTTGGAAGAACTGGGTCTTCATCAAACTCCACACGGATGAGGGCGTCTACGGCATCGGCGAGGCGACAGCCCACCGCAAGGCGAAGATGATCGAAGCAGCCGTCCTCGAATACCGTCGCTACTACCTTGGTAAGAGCCCCTTCAACATCGAGGACGTGAACTACGAGCTTATCAAGGCGGGTGCGCCGGCCAAGGTGAGGGCGGCGATCGACATCGCGTGCTGGGACATCATAGGGAAGGTGTTGGACCAACCGGTCTACAACCTGATCGGCGGGAAGTTCCGGGATCGAGTACCGGCATACGCGAACGGGTGGTATCAGGTCGACCGGGTGCCTGAGGAGTTTGCCGAACGCGCTCAAGCGGTCATCGCGAAGGGCTATCGGGCCATGAAATTCGACCCCTTCGGCGTCGCCTTTGAGCGCATCACCAAGGAAGAGATCGGCCTGTCCGTTGCCATCGTGGCTGCCGTGCGGGAAGCCGTCGGCCCAAACGTGGAACTCTTCATCGAATGCCACGGTCGGTTCGACCCACTGGTCGGCGCGAAAATAGGCAAGCTGATGGAGCCTTACGATCCCGGCTGGTTCGAGGAACCTGTGCGATCAGCTCAGATCGAAAACATGGCCGCGCTCAACGCGAAGCTCACTTTCCCGGTCGCCGGTGGCGAGGGGCTGGACGGGATCGACGACTTTCTCCGTTTTATGCAAGCGCGAGCGGCCCAGATCATCCAGCCCGATCCGGTAACGTGTGGCGGGATTTCAGAACTCAAGAAAATCTGCGCGATCGCACAGGCACATCATATCCAGGTCGCCCCCCACAACGCCCAAGGCCCTGTCTGCACGGCCGCGTGTTTTCACGTTGACGCATCGACACCAAACATCATGATTCAGGAGATCTTCGAGGACTTCGCCACACCTTTCGCGTCCAAGATCACGGACTATCCGACGGAGATCGTCGATGGCCACATCATCATCCCCGATCGCCCCGGTTTGGGTCTGGACCTCGACGAAGAAGAAATGGCGAAATACCCGTATGACGAATCCCACTTCCTCGACATGTTCGGCAAAGGCGGCTGGGAAAAGAGAAACCTGAACGACTAATTCCCTCCTTTAGGAGGGACCTTCTCGACTGGCAGTCGAGAACAGGGAGGTCTGGTCGACCATGGACAACGTAGACACCATACTCGACGAGCTAGAAACCGAAGGCTTCGTCACCATCTCGGGCGCCCTCAACCCCGATCAGGTCGAAGACGTCCGCCAGCACATCAACGCCGCCCGCGAGAAGGGCTGGGAAGAGGGTCTCAACGCCGTCGGCAACATGTGGTTCGACAGCCTGCTCGACCGCGAGCCCGAGACCTTCGAGCCGCTGGTCGGCCAGGAGCGTATCCGACCCGTCCTCGAGGGCATGATGGGACCGCAAACACAGCTGCGAAGCTTCCGGGCACATATCAATCCGGGCCCGTATCACCAGGAATGGCACCTCGACTTCTACGGTTATTGGGAAGAGAAGCGCCGTGCCGAACAGCACCGCCTAACCACCCCGCCGGTCGGCATCAACACGACGTTCTATTTCCAAGACAACGGCCCAGGGATCGCGCATCTCAAGTTCATCAAGCGCGGCCACACCTTCGAGCCGGAGCACCTGTACCCGATGGACCGTCCGAAGTTCGAGGCCTGGTGTGAGGCACAGGAACACGTCGTCATCTATCCCAAGGCCGGCGACTGCGTCGTCTTCCTAAGCCATATCCCGCATCAGGGCGTCAAGGAGGATGACAGCGTCGAGCGCAGCAATATCGTCTGCCACTACCAGATGACCCCGATGCACGAGGGCGCCTGGTTCGTCTCTCAAGCCCGCGGCTACCAGGGCACCTTCCCCTTCGCCGACAACCGGAGGGCGATCAACACCCCAAAAGGAAACTGAGAGACAGGAGGGTCTACCTGAACCTCGGTGTGCGCGCCAAAGCCAGGTTTCGGCAGGATCCTGTCTACCAAGGCTTCTCTGCGTCCTCCATGGCCCGCCAAAGCCTCGGCGACGGCGGTTACAGCTTTTGACACTTTTCAGGTAAGGAAGCATGCCAGACCCATTTCGCTGGGGCATCCTCGGATGCGGAAACATCTCCAAAAAGTTCGCCACCGGTCTGCAGTCACTCGACAACGCCACGCTTGCAGCCGTCGGGTCTCGCTCACAGGAGAATGCCGATCGCTTCGCTGACGAGTTCCCCGCCGACCGACGTCACGCCAGCTATGAGGCGCTCGCAGCCGACCCGGACGTCGATGCCATCTACGTCGCCACCCCGCACCCGTTCCATCTCGAAAACAGCGTCCTGTGTCTGAGGAACAAGAAATCCGTCCTGTGTGAAAAGCCTTTCACCATCAACAGAGCACAGGCCGAAGAGCTCGTCGCTGTCTCCCTGGACGAGAAAGTCTTCTTGATGGAGGCCATGTGGTCGCGCTTCCTCCCGTTGCTGGTCCGCGTCCGAGAACTGATCGCCGACGGTGCGATCGGTGAGGTCCGCATGCTGCAGGCCGACTTCGGTTTCCGCGCGAACGTCAACCCCGATGGTCGCCTGTTTAATCTCGATCTGGGTGGCGGCGGCCTACTCGACGTCGGTGTTTACACCGTGTCGCTCGCATCGATGATTCTGGGTACGCCGGACGATATCCTGAGTACGGCCGAGATCGGCGAAACAGGTGTGGACGAACAAGCGGCAATCATCTTCAAGTATGACTCAGGTCAGATGGCGCTTCTTGCCGCGGGAGTTCGAACGAGAACCCCGCACGAAGCCACCATCCTCGGCACCGATGGCTACATCCGACTGCACTCGTCCTGGTGGAACGGGTCAAAGGGCACACTCGTCCGCGGAAACGACAGCGAGCCCTTGGAAACACCGACTGTCGGCAACGGCTACAATTACGAGGCCGAGGAAGTCGCCCGCTGTGTCGCGGAAGGTCTGATCGAGAGCCCGGCCATGCCGCACGATGAATCCATCACCATCATGGGCACGCTCGATACGATCCGTGCCCAATGGGGCCTCAAATATCCGATGGAGTCGTAACCGCGTGCCTTTCAGGTGCGCGGTATTCTCAGCACCATCCCTTCGCTATCGCACGTCCCGAACCACGCTTCACACCCGGAGAAAAAATGGAATTCGGCAACATCCAATACGTAGACAAACCTGTCAGCCGCCTCGTACACGGTGCGATCATGCTCCGCGTTGAAGAAGCCGAACACTGGTTCACCGTCCTCGACGACATCTATACCGCCGGATGCCGCGCCTGGGACAGCGCCCACATCTACGCGGGCGGCGACAGCGAACGTGTCCTCGGCATGTGGATGGACGCTCGCGGTAACCGCGACGACATAGTCATCCTCACCAAGGGCTGTCATCACACAGGCGATCGCCGTCGCGTCACCCCGTTCGACATCGACACGGACATCCACACCTCCTTCGCCCGGCTCCGTACCGACTACATCGACGTCTATGTGCTGCATCGCGACGACCCTGACGTACCGGTCGGCCCGATCGTCGAGAAGCTGAACGAGTTGCACGAAGCCGGGCGCATCGGCGCATTCGGCGGTTCAAACTGGAAGCCATACCGCATCGCCGAGGCCAACGAGTATGCTGACAAGCACGGTCTCAAGCCGTTTACCGTCAGCAGCCCCAACTTCAGCCTCGCCGAACAGTATGACGAACCCTGGCCGGACTGCTTCACCATCAGCGGCCCTCAGAACACCAAGGATCGTGAGTGGTATGTCGACCAAAAGATGCCACTCTTCACGTGGTCCTCTCTGGCCCAGGGCTTCTTCTCCGGAAGGATCACGCGGGCAAACTGGGAGGACGTAAAGGACGACTTCCCCGAGCCAGTCGCACGCTGCTATGCTCGCGGCGAGAACTGGGATCGAATGGGCCGTGTGGAAGAGCTGGCCAAAGAGAAGGATATGTCCGTGCCGCAGCTGGCTCTAGCCTATACGCTCCAGAACCCGGGCCTCGATGTCTACGCCCTGATTGGCACCTTCACGGTAGACGAGTTCTCCGAAAACATCCGCGCTCTCGAGGTCAAACTGACGCCTGCGGAAATCGACTGGCTCGATCTCCGCACCGATTCACGCTAGCGGTGCGAGATCCCGTATCGTACTACCTGGGATCTGACAGATTTCGTACACGAGAATCCGCTCCTGCACTGCGGGAGAGGGCAGATCACACCGCAGCGAAGCGAAGGTCGATAAGGTGAGGGCCGGCTTCACGGGTCGCAGCCTTTTCTAGGGGATCATTCCTTAGCACAGAGCCAGCTCTATGACAGACACCACCACATCCTTCGCCGACCACTGGTCAACAGAAGGCTACATCGTCGTCCGCAACCTCTTCGACGATGCGCTGGTCGACAAACTGAAGCCCGTCTGCGAGTCCATCCTCGAGCACTGGCGCGTGGAGAACCCCGAGAAGGGTGAGCCAGGTGGCGGTCCTGAATCAAACGTCATGCGTCACCTGAACCACCCGGGCTACGCCAAGCCGCTACCGGAAGGTCCATCCACCATCCTCGAAGCCGCATCCAATCCTGCGGTTCTGAACGTGGTCGAGGAAATCCTCGCGGAGCCCCCACTGTTCAAGTGCACGAGTCTCTTCTTTAACCCGCTGATCGACCCCCGCGACGGAAATTGGCACCGGGACTCACAGTTCAGATCGGAGAATGACGAGGCAGAAAAGGAGTTGATGCGGGTGAGAGCACATCCCGCGAAAGGGGTGCAACTTCAGGTCGCTCTCGACCCGAGCGATGACGTGGAATATGTTCCGAAGTCACATCTTCGGTGGGACACCGATGAGGAGTATCACATCCGGAAGGCGAACGACCAGGCGAACAACCGCTCGAACGACATGCCTGGCGCCCAGAGGATCGCACTGGAGCCAGGCGACGCCCTCGCATTCAACCCGCTTGGTCTGCATCGAGGTCGATACCACGTAGACAAACGACGTCGCACGCTGATGCTCACCTACGCCGCCTCATCCAGCCTCAACTTCGACTACTTCACCGATCAGCCCTGGTTCATGCTCGACGGCTACCTCAACGGACTGTCCAAACAGGCAAAGTCGTTCTACCAGGCCTACATCGATGCTTACAAGGAAGACTGGGACACGCGAAGCGAAGCGAAACCCTTTCATCCCGAGTAGGCCTCGACAAAGTCGAGGACGTATCGAGGGACCCAATCTGTTGGGGACGTCCTTCGATACGACGTGGCTTCAGCTCGCCAACAGCACCACGCACTCTGATCGTCAGGACGCCTGCTCAGGGTGACCGGCACTCGATCCTTGGTCATCACTCAAAAATACTGCCCCAGCCCCATATACAGCACCCAAGCCCGATCCTCGAACCCATACCCAACATCAGCCCGCAGAATAGGTGAGTTGTACACACGGGTCAACCCAACCCGTCCCCCGATCCCAACAGCGATACCGAACACCTGCCCTCCTTGTCCCGGCGTCCAGGCCGACCCGCCATCCACAAACACCACCCCCGCGAGCGTATAGTCCCTCCGCCTCAAGAGGGTCGGTCTCGCTTCCACATTGAAGATCAGCCGTCGTGATCCATCAAACCGGCGGAGTGCATATCCTCTCAGCCCCCGTGCCGTTCCCAGCAGGTATTGCGTCGCGTCCTCCGTCCGACCAAGACCATCATACCGGGCTCTTGCAGCGAACGAATGCGTCTCTCTAATCTTGACGATCCCCATTGCCTCCGCGCTCCCGAACACATTCCAGATCCGTCCCTGACTCATCCTCCCTCTCAGCGTGAAGCGGGAGAACAGGTAGGCCCGATTTCCGGACTTAAGCCTTGGGTTCAGATCCATGGTGAAGAATTGATAGTCACGATCGGACCCGATCGCTTCTAGCGATGCACCTACCCGAACCGTAGCCCAGCTACCGGTCTGAACGTCCTCTTTTCGACCCAGACGACGGAGAAACCGAGTGGTGTCATACTGAGGGCGCCACACGGTAAGGCCTAGGCTAGGAAGCACCCGCCTACGATCTGCCGGAGCGTATGTGAACCCTGTCTCAGGTTCGAACGACCGATCCGAAATTGCAAGGAAGACCCCAGTACGAGCCTTGACGTCCTCCCCGTAGGACCGCCGGACTGAAGCGGTCGCGCTCCACGTCCTGACGTCATACTGCTCCGCAAGAGACTCGCCCGAGTTCAATCGCACTACAGATTCCTGATTCAGAACAGACGCACCTACTGACCAGCATTCGGCCAGCCTGAAGAACGGTCGGGCAACGGCGATAGAGGCGTGGTGACCGTCAGAGGAGATCTCGCCATCCAGATCCAGGCGCAGACGGGAGCCTGACAGACGGGGCGCTCGATAGAACACTCGAGCACGATCACCCGTGATGGGATCGTGCTCTGCCGTTACCTCGAGGATCTGGCCCCGCCCAAGGAAATTGTAGTCGAGTCCGACAGCACCGTAGCTCAGTTCGTCAGGCTCACCCGACAGAAGCGGCGTGATCGCACGTGCATACAGATCTCGAACCCGAATGAGCACATCGACCCAGTTGCCCTCTTGTGTCATTCCCAATTCGACGTCGCCAAGAAACAGAAAAGCCCGAAGATTTCGCTCAGTCTCTTCGATCAGATCGACCGTCAGCGTATCTCCGGGCTCGAACAGCAACTCGCGTCGAATGACTTCTGCCTTCGTCCTTGTGTTCCCTGTAATCTCGACCTCTCGGACGACCTGGGCCTCGCCGAGAGCATTGCCTGTCAGTGTCGCCGCCAAGATGAGAGCCCTCAGTGCTCCCACACAATACACGCGACCGCTGACCCTGGTCTTCAACACCTACTTCTCACTTGAGCGCACGCTCAGGACCTGCACCATCTCAACTCCGTGTGATCCGTGGTTCCCTAACGCATCCGCGAAGGAACCATCCAAGGATCCGGATTCAAGCCAATCGTCGACTTCACAACTTCGGTTGCTGCATTGAGCTGAGCGATGACATCATCGGGCAAGGTCAGGTCATACACTGGCGTGTTCCACGCCAGCTCTTCCGGACTGCGTGCCCCGACGAGCACCGAGGTCACACCCAGTTGTTGCCGCACCCAAGCAAGCGAAACCGTGGCCATCTGCTGCCCCAGACCTTCCGAGATTTCCCGGATCGTTCCAAGTGCCTCGAAGACCTCCTCCTCACACCCCTCCTCACCGTGCTTGGCCATCGCGCGGTCCTTGTTATACCAACGTGTCCTGGCCAGACCATCCGGTACCTCGTCCGCTGAAGCGTAACGTCCGGTCAGCAGACCCTGGGCAAGCGGGCTGTAGCAGATCAGCCCGACATCGTTCGCCTTACACAGGGGCTGGATTTCGTGTTCGACCACGCGCCAGAGCAGCCCGTAGTTCAGCTGGTTGGTCTCACAATGACCCTGATCCAGAAGCTCGCCCAGATCCTGCACCCCGAAGTTGCTGACGCCAAGGGCGCGAACCTTCCCAGAGGACTTGAGCGTTTCCAAGGCGTGCCAGGACACCTCGATCGGTACTTCCCAGTTCGGCCAGTGGATCTGGTAGAGATCGATGTAGTCTGTCCGAAGGTTTTCGAGACTCTGCTCGCAAGCCTTGACGATGTCATCAGGCTTCAAGTGACCGGCGTTCACCTTCGTCGCGATCACAGCCTCATCTCGTCGACCTTCGAGGCCACGACCCAGAACGCGCTCCGAGTGTCCCTTCTCGTATCCCTCAGCCGTGTCGAAGAAGTTGATCCCTGCATCCAGCGCCGCGTGTACGGTCGCGATCGACACATCGTCGTCCTGATCGCCCCAAACCGCACCGCCCGCAAACGGCCAGCACCCCAGGGCAAACACCGAGACATCAATGCCGGTCCTACCCAACTTACGAAACTTCATCTACCCCTTCGCTTTCACGCGTCAAAGCGTTGATGCCCACTCCGCCAAGTAACGCGCCGAGAACGTAGTGGGAAAGTCCCACCAATCGAAGTCATCGCCTATCATTGACTGACTTCTCTACCAAGAATCCTGATTGGCAATCTCGTCCTGTTTTTTGATCAGCGCATCGATGCTGTATTTCCCTGCGCCAACGAGCAAATACATCACGCCAATGCACAAAAAGAGAAGGGCCTTTTCCTTACGGCCAAACGGATCGCCCGCGTGTGCAACGAAAGCGGCGATAAACATCGTAAAGCTCACAAAGAACGCCGATATCCTCGTCATGAACCCGGCGGCCAGGAACACGCCACCAAAGAGCTCCGCGCTACCCGCGGCCCAGGCGAACAGGTTAGGGAGGGGGAATCCCATATTCCCAAGATTCGTGATCATGCGCTCTGATGGTGGGACTTTCTCGATCCCGTGAGCAAGTGCCATTGCGAGTCCCGAAAAGATCCTCAGGATCGCCAGCCCGATGTTTGCTGCTGTACCCTGAATGTTGGAACCACCAAACAGAAGACCCATACTCATCCTCTCCTAGTCTTGTCTCTTGCTGAGCACATCTCTCGCCCAGCTCCTCTCAAACTGGTTCACTGCCCGTCGATCTCTAAAGGCAACACGCCCCCCGAGGCAGTGCCCCAGGGGGTCGCGAAACACACGATTCAGAATCGCTAAGCCTTCACGCTGGACGAGAACCCGCAATTCCTGTGGGCACCGTCGCAGTAGGGCTTGTTTTCAGACGCGCCGCAACGGCAAAAAGCAAGCGGGCGCCCCTCATCCTTGGACATTTCAGCTCCGGAACCATCCTGCAGCTGGAATCCGCCCGTGATCAGGAGCGGCCCATCATCCAACACCTGCACTGTAAGATCTGCCATTCTTCCTCCTTGAGAGTCTCACCAATTAGCGTGCCTAATATAACGTCTGCCGGGAGAGTTGTCATCCATCGGCCGGCCTCCTTGGCCGCCGAAGCTGCAGCGAAGGCGGTTGGTCGAGGCATCCACTCAAATGCGTATTCTCGCCCCCAGCCAGTGACTGGGGGTGTGCGGAGCCCCAGGGATCTCCTCAACTATGCCAGGGCTACGGCGACAGGTCGCCTTTGTGCTCAGGCGGACCTAATCCAGCGACGGCATATCGATCGCGCTCAACCGCGCCCCATCTCGTGGTCGCTCCATCCGTTCCGGATACTTGTCGATCGGCTCGGACAGCTCGTTCAGCCTGGCGAGCGTATCAGAATCCATCGTCCAGCCTGAGCCACGCACATTGTCGTCAAAGTGCTCGACCGTACGCGCACCGACCAACACCGACGTAATGTGCGACTGCTCCAGAATCCACTGGATCGCGACCTGAGCGGGCGACTTTCCGAGCTGCTCCGCCGTTTCTAACACCGCGGTCAGGATGGCATTCGTATTCGGATGGAAGTGTTTGCCCGGATACGCCCAGCCTTCCGCAGACCGTGTCCCTTCCTTGGATGTCTCACCCGGCTTGTATTTCCCGGACAGGAAGCCCCCGCCGAGCGGGCTCCAGGTGACGATCCCGACATCCTTGAACTGACAGGCCGGCACCAGATCGATCTCGATGTCGCGCACGAGGAGGCTGTACTGAGGTTGATAAGCGATGAACCGCTCGAGCCCGTTCGAGTCGCTGATCCACAGTGCCTCCATCAGCCGCCACGCCTCGAAGTTACTGCACGCGATATACCGCACTTTCCCCTGGCGAACGAGATCATCCAACGCGCGCAGCGCCTCCTCAAGCGGGGTTTCCTGATCGACGTGATGGATGTAGAACAGATCGATGTGATCCATGTCCAGACGCTTCAGACTGTCCTCGACCGTGTTCATGATGTGGTATCGAGACATCCCGGAATCGTTCGGCCCCGATCCCATCGGGTTGTAGAATTTCGTCGCGACCACGACGTCCTTTCGCTTCCCCTTCAGCGCCTTACCCAGGAAGACTTCCGACTGAGCGTCTGCGTATGAATTGGCCGAATCGAAGAAGTTGATCCCCGCACCGATCGCGTGATCGACCATCCGTTGTGCTTCCTGTTCGTCCGTACCGTGACCGAAGGTCATCGTGCCGAGACACACCTCGGACACCTTCAGTCCACTCCTGCCGAGTTGACGATACTCCATTGCTCCTCCTTGCTGATCCTTTGCTCGACTACATAAACCGTTCAACACCGAACGCGGTCATCTCGGACGACCACGTACCCGTTGTAATCGCATCGGCAGCGACTTTGCCGCTGTATGGCCCCAAATGAAGGCCCACGGGCCCGTGTCCGGTCACCACGTGAACACGAGGATGCCCCGGCACCGACCCGACGACAGGCATGCCATCCTGACTCAATGGGCGCAGCCCGACCCGGATCTCGCGAATGCTTGCCGTCCGGAGACCAGGGGCTACCCGGATCGCTTCATACATCACTTCCATCAGTCCCTCGACGGTCGTGACCGGATTAAAGCCAGCGCTCGCCTCGCGTGTGGCCCCGACGACGACACGCTGGTCCGGCCAGCACACCATATAGTGCTCCGTCATCCCCGTGATAATCGGCCACTCGGACGTGTCCACGTCGCCCACATCCAGGTGGATAATCTGTCCACGTTGCGGGCCAACGGGAATCTGCACATTGAGCGCGTCTGAGAACGACTGCGACCACGCTCCCCCGGCGATCACCAGATGGCCTGCGGAGATTAACTCACCGTTGGCGGTCACTTCGACCGATCCATCTCTTGACTGGACAGAGTCAACCGATTCAGTCCTGATTTTGAGACCACGAGACACCGCGGCCTTCTCGATCGACGACGCCAGTTGACGTCCATCTACGCGAGCCGTGGATGGCGCATACAGCGCGCCCGTAACCGTATCAAGAGGCGGGAAGATTTCCCGAGCGCGAGCGGGTGTGACGACGGCCAAACCACCCCGACCATTTCCTTCAGGAATACCGACCGTACTCCGTTTGAACTCGGCCCCCTCTCGCTCATCGACGGCCACCCACAACGACCCGCAGACTGAGTAACCGGTATCTTCGCAGCCATCCCCCTCCAGGTCTGTTACGAGATCGCGATAGTGATGCTCGGCCAACCCCACAAACCGGTAATAGGGATCGTGATGGTTGGGATCTCCTCCGGACGAGATGATACCAGCACCTGCGTCTGTCGCTCGGCCGGGATCACGTCGATCGATCAAGAGGGTCGATGCGCCCTGCCGCACGAGCTGATACGCCGTGGCAATCCCCACAATACCGCCACCGATAACGATCGCGTCAAGCACGAGCCACTTTCCCTCTTGTATGAAATGCTGTGTTCACAGCCCCAAGATAGCGGCGGCTGTAGGGCTGTCAACGCGCGGGGAAGTGTGCCAGGCAGATCGGGATCCGAATTCGGCTATGTTAGGGCCGAACTGAATCGAAAAGAACGTGATGACCTTGCTTCGCCTCGCATTTGCGCTTCTTGTCGCGCACATTCCTCTGTCCGTCGCCTCACAACAGACTGAACTGGACCGGTTGAATCAGTCCATCGAATCACTTGTCCAGCGTGTCGGCCCATCCGTGGTCCAGATCCTCGTATCCGGTTACGCACCGCAGTCGGGACTTGTCCGTAGCACGGGCGACCTCGTGATCCAGCAACGATCCAGACGCTGCGCAAGCGACTCGCCACGCTCAAAGCCGACGACCCGGTCGTCTTCCAGATCGAACGGGACGGCCGCCTCTTCTACTTCTCCTTCGAGTTCGCAAAAAAAAGGCGAGGTCGAATACTCGACCTCGCCTCTACTGTTCCCCCTCTACAGCCGGAGCAGGAGTTCCGTGCTCTCCCCAACCCAGTCCCCGATAGGGCCGCCTGGGTCGGGGTCTAGCAACAGCCCTCCGTATCTTCCGTATCCTCTGTGGTTCCGTGCCATTGTTTCAGGCAATCGACTCCCGCAGCGGATCCAGCCACTCCCGATGTCTCGGATGACGCAGCTTCCGCAGCGCTTTTTCTTTGATCTGTCGGATCCGCTCCTTGGTCAGTCCGACGTTCTTCCCGATCGCCTCGAGCGTCTTCGGGTTGTCATCGACCAGTCCGTAATGTTCGCACAGGACCAGCGCCTCTCGCTCCTCTAGGGATGCAAGCGCGGCCTCGAGCTGAATCTGATCCGAGGCATCGCTCACTTCGTAGTCGGGCAACTCCTGGCGATCGTCTGCGATCACGTTGAGCGGCATCTGCGTCTCGTCTGACGATGTCGGCTGATCCAGGGATGCGAGGTCCCGTGACCACATCTGCATCTCACGGACCCGATCAACGGGGACACTCAGAATGTCAGCAATCTCGGCCGATTCCGCCTCGAGTCCGGTCTTCTGGTGAATCTCGCGCGCAATCTGGGTGATGCTGTTCAGGAGCTTGACCCGGTTCGCCGGAAGACGAACGGTTCTTGTATCCTGTGAAAGGCTGTTCAGGATCGCTTGACGGATCCACCACAGCGCGTAGGTAATGAATTTGACCCCGCGTTTGGGATCGAACCGTTCGGAGGCCGTGATCAGGCCGACGTTCCCTGCGCTGATAAGGTCCTCGAGGTCCATGCCGCAGCCCTGAAACTCACTGGCCAGTCGGACCACAAACCTCAGATTCGCGTTGACCAGCTCGTTCCGGGCACCCTGATCGCCCTGCTGGATCCGGCGTGCAAGATCGCACTCCTGCTTAGAATCCAGAGGGGTGGAGTTCGAGATATCTAGAAAATACTGGTCGAGTAATCCGCTGTCTGTGTTTCTGATAGCCATCTTCTTCCTCCTTGGCCAGCGGGATTCCGGGGTGGGGGTGGGGATCTTGCATATTGCGCTGGCCTGCCTATATAGAATGCAATGCTTGTGCCACGTATCGGACTGAACCACTACAAAATGTATCTGCAGGAAATTCATACACTTAATCCTGTAGACGGATCGAGTTGATACACGTGAATCTGGCCACATAGAACAAAACGTTCCTGCGGTGTGATCCAGCGCACACCAAAACTAGACAAATCATCCGTTTTGTTAGACTTATGCCTCGTTTGCGGGCCGATTTTCATTTCCTCACATGCCGGCTGCCCTTAAACTGCTCATGATGCCGCAAATCAACCCCACCCTTGCAATGATTCTGGTCCTTGTGGGCTTCTATCTCGTCTACGTGGTGTGCCTCTACACCTTCCAGCACGCGATCATGTTTCCCGGTATGCGCACGCTCGAAGGGGTCGAGCCACCCGACCTGCCGGACGGGGCGGAGCGTTTCTGGGTGCGTGTGGATGACAAACCCGTCGAGGGCTGGCTGCTACCGCCGACGCAGGAGATCAAACGGTCGCCGCTGGTCATCTTTGCACACGGGAACGCGGAGCTTATCGACTTCTTCAAGAATCGCTTTCAAACGTTCCGAGACAGCGGCCTGGCGGTCGCCCTCGTTGGATACCCCGGATACGGAAGGAGCAAGGGGAGCGCCTCGGAGAGGACGTTGATCGACACATTCACGAAAGCCTACGATGTGCTCCTGGCGCGTGATGACGTGGACGGCCAGAACGTCATCCTCGTGGGCCGGTCCATGGGGGGCGGCGCAGCGTGCCTCCTCGCCGACCGACGTCCATCCAAAGCCCTGATCCTGATCTCCACGTATCAAAGCATGCTTAAAATGAGTAGACGGTATCTCGTGCCCAGTTTCCTGGTCCGAAGCCCGCTGAACAACATCGATGTCCTTCGGCGATATCCGAACCCCGTTCTCGTTCTCCACGGCCCTGAGGATCTGGTCATACCATACAGCCACGGCGTGGCCCTTGCAGAGGCTGCAGCCGACGGAACGCTGTGGACCTACGAGCACGTCGCGCACGTCGATTGTCCACCCGACTGGGATGCCTTCTGTGTGCGCACACTGGAGTACCTCTACGAAACAGGGATCCTAAACCGCTAGCGGAGACGCCCAATGTCTACGACCTTCGTTAAGTCCCCCACATCTCTCCTCCGGCTTGGACACGCCCACGGAGACACCACGCCACCCGTCGGGATCTACCACAGAATGTGGGGCGCCGCACGTCACGATGCAGCCACCGGCGTTCACCGGCCCCTTCAGGCAAACGTCATCGTGCTCGAACCCCTCTCCGGCGACAACGACACCCGCTTCGTTCGCGTTCAGCTCGAACTCGTAAACCTGACCGGCGAGCAGATGGACAGACTTGCCGCCAACGTCGGCGAAGCGACGGGCACGCCGGCAGAACGTGTGCTCTTCACCTTCTCCCATTCGCACGCATCGGGGAACTACGCGCCCGGACGGAGAGGACTTCCAGGGGGTGACCTCATAGGGCCTTTCCTCGACGACCTGAACGCCAAAGTGACATCCCTTGCCGAGAGCGCATTATCGTCTGTTGAGGAGACAGCCATTACCTATGCCTTCGGCAGATGCGACATGGCTCAGAACCGCGACTATTGCGACGAAGCCAACGGCATCTATGCGACTGGATACAACCCGGACCGATCGGGTGAGGACACCGTTCTTGTCGGACGCGTGACCAACGCATCGGGTGAGGTCCGACTCGTCATCGTCAACTACGCCTGCCACCCGACGACTCTCGCGTGGGACAACACGTTGATCAGCCCCGACTACGTGGGTGCTTTGCGTGAGGTCATCGAGACAAACACGGGAGCACCGTGTTGCTTTCTTCAGGCCCCCAGCGGTGACCTCGGCCCACGAGATGGGTTCGTCGGCGATACGGCGGTCGCGGACCGAAACGGTAAACAGGTCGGCCACGCCGCACTCTCCGCACTCTACGGTATGGGGGCGCCGTATCACGACTTCGCGTATGCCGGTCCGGTGGTCTCTGGAGCGACGATCGGAACGTGGACGTGGGAAATGCAGGAGAACGACCGTGCAGAAGAGACAGCTGTATTCCGCGGAGGGTGCTTCGAAGTCGCCCTCCCCTTGATAGACCTTCCGACGCAGGAGACGCTTCAGGCCGACATGAAGCGGTATGCAGAGGAACAGGAGACAGCCGACCAGGACGGCGACAAAATCAAGGCGAGGGATACCGGTGCTATGGCGGAGCGGTGTCGACGATGGCTAGCGCGTATCGAGGCGCTTCCCGAGGGGAAAGCGTTCGCCTACCGATTCACCGTGTTCCAGCTCGGCGATGCGGTGTGGGTAACGTGCGGTGGAGAGCCCTACAGTTGGCTTCAGAGCGAACTGCGGAGTCGCTTTCCAGACCTGACAATCATGGTCTCGTCACTGAGTGGCGACACGCAGGTCGCCTATCTGCTGCGCGAAGAGGATTACGGGAAGGGGTTGTATCAGGAGGAGCCGTCTGCACTAGCAAAGGGCTGTCTGGAACGGCTGGCTGACGCGATCGCTGAGCGGATCGCCGAGGTCGTCGGTTAAGCGCTGCCCACCGACTTCGAATAAGTCGTGCTGAGCTTGCGAAGCATCTCTATTAGTTCTGGACCCTCCACCTGACACTTCAACCACGTCGGCCCTCACCTGCATACGGACCCCGCAACAGGAATAGACCAGTCAACGCTTCGGACACAACATCCTCCCCTCACACATCCGTCCGTGTCTGGTTCCTAACCTCTACGGCGATCTTCTGGTTCTCGCACTACACCTACGTCCCCATACTCGCACCTTACGCTGAACACCAAGGCGGATCTTTCAGCCTCATCGGCATCGTGGTCAGCGCCTACGGGTTTGCCCAACTCCTTTTCCGACTCCCCCTCGGCCTCTACTCCGACCGCATCGGTCGCCGAAAGCCGTTCATCACACTTGGACTACTATCAGCGGGAGTGGCAGGCATGGTTCTGGCTCTCTCGCCGTCTCCAGAGTGGATGATCGTCGCCCGATTTGTCTCCGGGATTTCGGCGTGTTCATGGGTCGCCTTCACCGTTCTCTACTCGGGGTACTACCCACCCGGACAGACCACGCGAGCGATGGGCCATATCTCTTTCGTCAACGGCCTGTCGATCATGTCCTCGACATACCTCGGCGGTTGGCTGGCCGACCACTACGGTTGGCTCGCCCCATTCTGGGCTTCGGCCGGATTTGGTGTGCTGGGCACCTTCGTCTCGCTCGGCACGTCCGAATCACGAGTGCCTGCCCACGGAACGCTCTCGCTGAACGCGTCTCGAGAGATCCTCCGTCATCCAACTCTGATCTGGTCGTCGATCGCAGCCTCCCTCGGCATGTATACGGTCTTTACTTCAAGCTTCGGCTTCCTGCCGAACTTCGCGCTAACGCTCGGAGCGACCAAGACAGACCTAGGCATGCTTTCGGCGCTTACCCTCTTGTGCGGGTCGGTCGCCGGACTCTCCGCCAGCCGGCTGGCCCTTCCCCTGCTGGGACCGAGATACGCCATCGTGGTCGCCTATGGGGTCGTCACGCTCGTTACGGCCACTATTCCACACGCCACAGAGGTCTGGCAACTCTTCGTGCTGCAGGCGCTGAGTGGACTATGCCGAGGCACGGCCTATCCGATCATGATGTCTCTCGCAATCCACGGGATTTCCGAGCGAGACAAGGCAACGGCCATGGGCTTCTTCCAGGCCGTCTACTCTGCCGGCATGTTCCTGGGCCCTCTCGTCGCGGGGCAGATCGGCGGCTGGATGGGGTACACCATGCTCTTTTCTAGTTCCGCGCTCGTCGCTGCCGTGTCGGTCCTTGCCTCGCTCAAACTGCCTCGCCGTCTCGACGGTTGAAGTCGTCACGCAAAAGCCCTCCCTCGCAAACCGGAAGAGGACGGAAGCCCCGCAATCCTAACTGGGGTAAGTGAAGGCTCGCATCAGATGCAGCCGACAATTCAATCATCAATCTTCTGTCATCAATTCTCAATTCCCAGACTTCTGCACATGCAGCCAGTGACTGACCACAACCCTCGGGTCATACGGAACGAGCCACGCCTCCGGCACCTGTTGACCGAACCCGGGTCCCGGCGGCAACCCGAGCACACCATCCTTCGGCATCGGCGTGCCTGGCGTAGTCCGATAGCACAGCCTTCCACTCTCGGACGGCGAACCGAGATAGCATTCATCCAACGGCACACCCGGTCGCGTCCCCTGATAGAACTCGATCAGCGGCGTATTCGGCATCGCGGCCGTGAAGTGCTGACCATACAGATCGTTCACCCCCGTGTGCAGGGCCAGTTGTACCCCTTTCGTGTCGGCGTAGTGAGCCAGCTTCATTGCCTCGGTAAAACCACCAATCCAGGTGATGTCAGCCTGAATCAGGTCCACGATGCACTCTTCCAGTGCTCGGATCCCGGGATGGCGGGTCGCCCAGTGTTCGCCTGTCGCCAAAGTCTGCCACGGGAGCCGTTTGCGCAGTTCGCGATACCCGGCGAAGTCGTGCGGCATCAGCATCTCTTCCATCCACCGCATGCGATAGGGCCTGAGCGCCTCGCACATCCGCACCGTGTAGTCGACGTCGTAGGCCATCCAACAGTCCAGCATCAGGTCGGCATCTTCGCCGATCTGCTCGCGCGTCTTTGCGATCAGGTCAACCGTCCCGTCGATCCCGGCCTGCCCCTTCTCGAATCCGTGCGGCCGGGCGAGCTTGAATTTCCGGAACCCGACCTCTAGCCCCCAGTCGACATCGTTCCCGGTCACGTAGCAGTCCATCGACGAGCGGGTCGGGCCTCCGGCGAGGCGATAGACCGGCTGGCCCGTCACCTTGCCCCACAGATCCCATAATGCAAGGTCCACGCCGGCAACGGCTCGAGCCGTCAGACCTTCCTGACCGAACGACAGACATCCTCGCCACATCCGGTCGTTACAGGTATCGATCGCGCCGACCTCCTGACCTACCACCATATGCCTCAGAACCTCATCGATGATCACCGAGGCCGTATTCCCCGTGTCACCAGAACCAAGCCCCCACGTTCCGTCCTCGGCAATCGCCTTCACGAAATACTGTCCGCCCGGTTCATGCCGCTCCAGCGGCGGATCATACCTGTCTCTCGGAGAGGCCTGACGGAACAGTCGATTCCAAGGCTCGCGCGTGGCGGGTGTGCCGGGCTCCGAGGGATCGGGTGGCTGGAGCGAACAGACCTGGATATCGACAATCTTCATGGGTTACCTCTGCCCTCAGAGGGCGAACGGATCGACTTCCATCGCTCGCTGAACGGACTCGTCGTAGAGAAAGGTCAACAGCGTGAACCGACGTCCCTCCGTAACCGGAAGGACTTCGTGGAGATGCGCACACGAAAACACCAGCGCAGACCCCGCGTCCGGCTTATACCGTTCGCGTCCGAACTCGGGAAAACGGAGTTCGCCACCAGCGTAGCCGTCGTTGAGGTTCAGGCTGACTGCAAGCCGACGGTGGGCAGTCGACGGGCTCAGGTTGTCTCGATGCGCGTGGAAGAAGCCAGACGAAGTGGATTCGTAGCAGGCAATCTTGAATCCTTCGAAGCGAGCCGGGCGGTAGATGAACGCGCGCTCGATCTCGGGCAGAACGCGTTTGCCGATCGACTGCGTCAACAGCTGAACCAGCTTGGGATCCTGAACCGTATGGTCGCGTCGTGACTTATGGTGATCCGAGATGACCTCTCGACCACCTGCAGAAGTTTGCTGTTCGACGCCCGTCTCCCTGGAATCCTGTTCCCACAGGTGTTGAAGAAACTGGCAGCGATCCGGCTCGAGCACACGGTCGATCATCAGAACGGGAGCCTGATGCCGAATCGATCCTTGTGTGTCTGCGTGCTGGACACTGATCTGATCTGGATGGAGCTCGGCGGAATCACCTGTGACCTCGATGACGCGGAGATTTGGATCCAACAGGTAGCACACCGACGGTGCATCCGACAGATGATGGTCGATAGTCGTCCCGTCAGGATCAACATAGACATTCGGACTCGGCTGTGCCGTCGATCCGACAATGCGGACCACATCGTAATCGGCTGACTCGCCGAGACCGTCGGACCCATCGAACTCACGGACAATAATCAGCTGAACGGGATTGCCCCCGATCTGGCCGTATAAATGGGCCTGGCGGTTATCGCTGGACCGGGTAAGGACGACGTCGGGAAACCGATCCCCTGGTGAAAGTGCTGGCATACGGGCAAGATAGATCGGGAGGGAAGCGCCGGCAAGAAAGGCCAGACGCAAAAGAGGCCGTCGTCCCGTAGGGATTCCCGATCACTTCTGCGTCCGGTGCATTCGTCCACCGACCGTCGACCTGGTAGAGATACTCGCAGGTTTCCGGCTCCAGGAACGTCCGGCCCACTCACTGAAGCTACCGAGAACCTGAACGTCTTTGGCGTCCGGCGCGCTCAGCGTGAAATACACTCGTTTCTTGTCTGCCATAATGTCAATCCCGACGGAGGAATTATTAGGTACTGTGGTGATATCAGCACGATAACATAATCAATTCGCATACAATATTAAATAGTTTTAGTGATAATTTTAACGACAAAAGATTATCTATCGTTATAACAAATGAGGCATAATCGCCATTTTTACAGCCATTTACCCTACCCAAAGCAGGCCACCAGCCACTCGAATGCCGAAGGCAAGAAGACGTATCTGCCGGTTCCAACGCGACGTGGATTCTCGATCGAAATTCGCGCACCTAATTGTTATCTTGGTCGTTATGGCGAGCCTCCATCAACCGGCATCATCAGTTCGGGACCGAGTCACCATCAGATCTGTGCTGGTCGGCACGCTGGTGGTCATCTCTGTAAATACGTGGCCGACCTACGGTCTCTACGTCATCCACATCAACCAGATGGTCTTCAGCTACATGGCCATGGCGTTGATGATCCCGTTTGTCCTCCTCGCCCTTGGCGTGAACGTCGGGCTACGCCGGATACGCCCCGCGTGGTCGCTCAGCGCGCTCGAAATGGTCGTCGTCTTTTCGATGGGGCTGGTCGGGGCGCTGTTCCCGTTGATGAACTTCACCGGACTCATCATGGGCCACATGGCAACGCCTTACTACTTCGCCTCCCCCGAGAACCGGTGGGCGGAGATGCTGCATCCGCACCTACCGGGTTGGCTTTTCCCCCAGGATGTGGACGGTGCCATGCGGTTGTTCTTCGAGGGCATGCCGCACGATCGACCGATCCCGTGGGACGTCTGGATCGCACCGTTATTCTGGTGGTTCGCCTTTGCAGCGGCGATCACGGGGACCTGTCTCTGTATCGCCGTCCTCCTGCGTCGACAGTGGGCGGTCACAGAGCGCCTGCCCTTCCCTGCCGTGCAGGTCGCGTTGGAAATGTCACGCGAGTCCGAGGACAGCATCTGGCCACCGCTCGTCAGGCATCGTGCCTTCTGGATCGGGCTGGCCATTCCCGTGTTCATCATCTCTTGGAACTCTATCGGTTATTTCGTCCCCGACCTGCCCACCATACCGATCACCCGAGCCGGTGGAGGAGTCACCTACCTGCACGTCAGCCGGTACATCCCAGATCGATACTTCTACATCGGGATCAACTTCTTCATCATGGGGTTCGCCTACTGGACGAGCCTCGAGGTCCTCTTCTCGATCTGGGTGTTCTACCTGCTCGTCTGTCTCGAGGTCGGTCTCTTCAACCGATTCGGGTTCTCGATCGGTGCTCCCGGGTTGTGGTCGTCCGCGCACGCCGCCAACGCCTGGCAGGCCTTCGGCGCGCTCACCTTCATGCTCTTCTGGTCACTGTGGATCGGACGCCGGCATCTGCTGGCCGTATGGCACACGGTCACGGGCAAACAAGTCGACCGGATCGACGACAGCGAGGAACTGTTCACTTATCGCACGGCGGCGATCGGTCTGGGGGCTGGCTTGTGCTTCATCGTAGGCTGGCTATACGCGTCGGGCATGCAGCTGCTCATTATCCTCCCCTTCCTGTTCGGTATGTTCGTCTTATACGTCGGGATCGCCCGCGTCATCGCGGAAACAGGTTTGGTCTACCTTCGGGGATCGATCATGCCGCCCTCCTTTGCTCTTTTCACCGTCGGATCCGCGGCCATCCGCCCGTCAACCATGGTCACCTTCGCCAATTCCTTCGGCTACTTCACCGACGCCAAGAGCCTCGCCATGGCCAGTTCCGCGCACATCTCGTGGCTGGCCGCCGCCGTACGAGGAAGCAAGAAACCTTTCGCGGGAGCGCTTGTTGTGGCCGGACTCACCGCGGCCGTCACGTCGATCGCATTCACGCTGTATCTCGGCTACGAGCACGGGGCCTACAACTTCCGCGCCTTCGAGTTCCGCACCCACCCCAACATCTTCAACTACTACGTCCGTCAGATGGAGACCTACCTCCCACCTGACTGGAAACGCCTCGGGTTCTACGGGATCGGCCTGGTCGTCATGGCCTTGCTCACCCTCGCTCGCTACCAGTTCCCCTGGTGGCCTATCCACCCGATCGGATTCGCGATCATGGAAACCTTCGCCGTACGCGGAACGATCTTCACCATCTTCATCGTCTGGATCGCCAAATCGCTCATCTTCCGGATTGGAGGGATCGCGCTGTATCGGAAAGGGCAACCGTTTTTCCTGGGCATCCTCGCCGGCTTCGTCATCGGCGTCGCCATATCTGCGACGGTCGACGTAATTTGGTTCCCCGGTGAGGGGCACTCGGTCCATCACTGGTAGCAAACAGAACGGCCCCGGCTAAAGCCGAAGTCAAAAGGCGGACCTACTTCGTCGGGAAGAATGGGCTGTCGCTGTTGAAACAGCGCGGGAGATACACTTCAACGATCGCTATCGTGGGCAGATCGATGATGGGGCGGATGAAGGTGGTGAGTATGTGTTCTCGGAGAAGTGGCCGACGGATCCAGCCAATTCTGAGATCGGCGCCATCATTCGGGAGGCGGATGACGGGGCACACGAGGCGGGCTTCGTATGGGACGAGTTCCTGTCCGCGCAGGGACAAAACCCGTGGACGTGCATGCATCTGAGTTTGCGGATCGGTGCGCTCGCGCCGGATGAGTCGGTCACGAGAAACGGGAGGATATTCCTGTACGAGGGAGATGCGCGGGATTGTTTACAGCGATGTGAGGCGTTTCTGAAGCAGTAAGTCGGCCGACACGACAGATCTGGCCACCGAGAGACGGCTCCCGCGCTACGCGTAGGTTCTACCTTTGACACCTTCCTCCTGGTTCTTTCTAGCTCGGCGAATCAACCGGTTGCCCCACGGGGTCGGATACTTGCTGGTCACGCATCCGTAGCAGAGCGAATCCTTATCCACATCGATTGCCGGGCCGAGGGCGGACACCGGCAGATACTTGATGCTGTCAACGCTGAGAGATCGCGCCATCTTTTTCAGCATCTCGGGCGTGGGATCGCCCTTGTATCTCTGCGACGTGAACTTGGATGCGTGCAGTTCGTCGAGCGTCGACATGTCGATCCCATAGAAGCACGGGCCCACGATCGGCGGACACGCGACCCGTACGTGGACCTCTTCCGCCCCTTCCTCGTACACCTGCTTCACCAGCGTTTTCAGCGTCGTCGATCGCACGATCGAGTCCTCAATTAAGAACACGCGCTGGCCATTGAGCAGTGATCGTACCGTCGTATACTTGCTCTTCGCGCTCTTCTCGCGCGTGCTGACGGGCTGGATGAATGTACGCCCGACGTAGCGGTTTCGGATCACGCCTTCCATACACGGCATGCCCATGTTGAACGCGTAGGCATCGGCCGCGGCCTTCGCCGTATCCGGCACAGGGACGACAATACAGGTATCGTCGACCTCCTGATCCTCCATCTCCGCCAGGATACGACCCGACCGCGCTCGCGCGTGGTAGATCCCTCTGTAATCGATCTCGCTGGCAACGTTCGAGAAGTAGACCCACTCGAAGAAGCAACGCGCCTTTTTCTCACTCTTCGCGAAACGCTCGATCCGCAGCTTGCCATCCTCGACGATTGCCATCTGACCGGGTTCGAGGTGGTCGATCTCTTGGAACCCGAGGTTCCGCAACGCCACCGACTCATTCGCGGCGGCAAACAACCGTCCCTTAACCGCCCACGCCATCGGCCGGAATCCGACAGGATCGCGGGACACGAACATCCGGCCCATCGCATCCATGAACGCGATGTTGAACGCACCGTCGAAATCGCGATTCAGACCTGCCATCACCTTAACCAGGTCCGGTCGTCCCTCACCGCGCAAACGGTATGCGAGCGTGTGCATGATGATCTCGGTATCGGTATTCAGCGTGAAGTGATAGCCCCGCTTCGACAGCAATCGCTCTCTCAGCTGCGAGTAGTTGGCGATGTTTCCGTTGAAGGCGAAGGCGAACCATTTCGCCAGCCGGCCGTGCTGCCTCTCGAAGGGCTGTGCGTATTGCTCGTCATCCTCTTCGCCACTCGTGGCGTAGCGCGTATGCCCGATCGCTGCCCGCCCCGCGTACTCGTTCAGGATCGATTCGTGCTTCCCCGTGTGCGAGACTCGCATCGCCTCCGACACGGTACCGACATCTTTATAGGTCTTCAGAATGAGGGTGCGGTCCAGATCGTAGCTCGTGAACCCTGCGGCCAGTTGACCACGGTTCTGCAGGTCGAGCAGCATCGACGTCATCGGTCCGGCCACGTTGTCGATCTTCTTGACTGCCTGTCCGTTCCCGTTGTATGGCTCGTCCAGCCAGCACATCGCCGCCAGACCACATTCGTGTTTTGGTTTATCGGGCAACAGCACCTCTCCTGTTCCTGGCTCTCACGATCCGATCACCTCGAGCGTCACATCTCGCATCTCGTCCAGGCTTTCCCAGACGTCGTCACCATCCTGGTAGATCAAAGACATCGGTCCGTCAAAGCCGGCATCGACCGCCAGCTTCACATTCGCTTGATAAGCGACCCGATCCATTTCGCCATCAGCATAGTCGGCCTTGGCGTGGATCGAGTTCGCGTGCAGCAGAACCGCCGCCAGATCGGTCGACCGGGTATCCTGTGGAAAGTTACCGAAATCCGCACACAGTCCGACCTCGCCTTCACAACCTTCCAGAATTGCGACACACGTTTCGGGTCGAGCCGCCAACCGGCGAAAATTCTCGGTCAGTGCGATCACACCGCGGTCCTTCGCATACGAAGCCAGGGATCTCAGCCCATCCACTGACTGCGCGATCGCGTTCTCGTCAGCTTCAGCATCGCCCGCGATGATCCGGACGTGCCCCGCCCCCATTTTCGCCGCGATGTCGACCCAGAAGCGGACCGTCTCGGTGTCAGCTGTCCGCGTCGCTTCGTCGTCAGCAGTAATATCGCCCGTGTCGATCAGGATGCTGAAAAGCTCTACACCGGCATCGCGGATGGCCTGCTTCAATCGCTCGAGGTAGGCGTCATCGGTCGAAGGGAAATGGAAATGACACAGTTCAAGTGTTCCGATCCCGTGTGCCGCGGCCTGCCCAGGTACATCGAGCAGTTCGATCTGAGGCGTTTCGTCGCTTCGGTTGGTGTATCCGCCATTGCCGTCAGGATCGTACCAGGCTTTCCCGAGCAGCCGATGAAGGCTCCAACTGGAGATGGATAGTCTTGGCATGGTTAGCTGCTAGAGTTCAGAGAGAGGCTAGGGATCAAGCCAGAGTTCACGAAACCTGAGGTCTGCACTGCTGTAAGACTGGTGACTAGCGTTTACAAGAACCTCGCCGCCGGAGGCCGCTCCCACGACGGGAGGCGACCCCATTTTACATTTTCCAATTTGCATTTTTCACTTTTCCAGGCGCGCCTTCAACTGGGCCTCATACAGACTCCTAGGCTCCACGTGTTCTCCGTGCGATGCCCAATGCCCGTCTTTTCGCATGTGCCAGCCGTCCCGCTTCTCGCCGATACATCCGATCGCGTAATTCTGTGACGTCGGCGGTTTCTGGACGACAAAGGACTCGGCCGTGCAGTTCCACAGCACCATCAGGGCACCTGCCCATCCGTGACCGGTGCCTGACGCCTGACGATCCTGCACGTTGATCGCGTTTCCTTCGACGCGGACGTTGTCATACAGCGTGCCGACGGCCCAGCGGTGATGGGGACCCGTATCACTGAAGGCCTGCTCCGCAACGCAATCCACAAAAGCATTTGGGCCCGGGGCCCTGGCGTGCATCACGTAGTCGTGCCGTCCCCTCCTTGTCCTACATCGCTGAACGAGGTTCATTTGTCCCTCGATCGCGAACGAGTAACGACGGCTGCCCTTGACCTCCGAAACCGGGTCCAGACACTCACTGTCCTGCACCGTAAACCGGTGCGCGCCCCTCTGAAGATACACACAGCTGTAACCGAAGTGTATGGAAGTTACGTTTCGGACCCATCCGTCACGCGCGTTATTCACTGCGATCAGCGTCCAGGCGTGGTCCTCGTCCGCGTATTCCCCTTCCCGACGAGGATCCGGGATCGACTCGTCGAACTCGCTGATCGCTCTAAGATTCTCGACAGCTACCCGTTCGATCCGTACGTGGTCCCCGTATCGATACACCGTGCCGCCCCCATAATGCTTTTCGATTGCCTGGACCAGTGGTGCGTCGATCGTGAGGGTATCCCCATCGATCGCGACCACCTCTCTCCGAAATCGCATATCGTAGGTGCCCGGCTCCCACTGACGGGTATTCTCCTTCGCCTCGATTCGGTCCATCCCGATCGCGTGGATCCAATCCGTCGCACTGGGACGATGGACGATCACCTCGTCACCCACCGCGAAACCGCTCGTCGAAGCAACACGGAACGTGCGTGACCCCACCGGTACATATTCGTCGGTGATCGACGTGCGCGTGTCCTCCAGGACCTCGAGACCAACCGTCCCCCCACTCTCTTCGCGGAACCCCTCGCCCTGCCTCCTGACGGTGGGGTTTCCGATCTCGATGAGTGTCCGTTTCCCGGTGCCGGTCGCGATCAGCGTCGTTCCGTCCTCGCCCTGCCCCTCTCCCTTGAGGACGATCCCGCTCGCCCGAATATGGATTGACCGGGCCATCCGGTAGATGCCGTGCTTAAGGAGAAGGGCCCCTCGGAATCCATCCTCGTCCTCGGGCAGCACCGCCACGTGGTTGATCGCGGCCTGGATCCGGTGGGTATCGTCGCCAATCTCCTCCGGGAACAGAATCTCGACGACATTCACATCCGGGAGCTCGACGCCGCCTCCCATGTATCCACAATTGGAGAAGTCGGGGATCTGATTGCCCTGATCGTCAGCCGCGTAGATCAAGCGGCCATCTTTCCCGATGCTTACGATCTGATCGTTCGTTTGAGCGGACACGGGATCCTTCTGCGTCAGCAGGAAGAGAGCGAGCATCCAGATCGAAATCAGCACCCGATGCCGTGTTGGCTCAGGAACTTCTGGATGATCCGTCTCCCGTCCTGATCGAAGCGGCAAAGAACGTGAGAGCCGAGCTGGACCGCGTCCAGGAGCTCGACAGCTTCAAACAGAAACAAAGCGTCTGACCTACCGCGTGTATTCTTCCAGCTTCTCTCGGTTGATCTCCACGCCCAATCCTGGCCCATCCGGGATCGCCACCCAACCATCCTCCATCGGGTAACGTGTCCCTAGCTCCGTCCGCAGCCCGTTTTCCGTCATGTCATACTCGCAGTAACACGGGAACGGATTCAGCGGCGCGGGGTAGTCCGGCTGCATGGTGGCCTGATAGTGCAGCGTCGCGGCAAGTCTGACACATCCGCCCCACATATGGGGAATGACACGGACGTGATCGGCCTGCGCCATCGCAGCGACCCGTTTCATCTCCGTAAACCCACCGGCAATGCTGATATCCGGCTGGATGACGTCCATGGCACGGGACTGGATCACCTCCCGAAAGGCCCGGCTGCTGGCCAGTCCCTCTGCCCCGGCCAGCCGGCACGTTGGTAATGCCTGCTTGATCATCGCATACCCGTCCACGTCCGTCGGAACGATCGGCTCTTCATACCACAGAAGGTCGTACGCCATCATACGGCGGCCGCTCTCGATCGCACGTGCCGGGTCGTATGCGCAGTTTGCGTCCACCGCCAGCTCGACATCGTCTCCGATCGACGCTCGCACGGCCGACACGATCTCCTCATCGATATCCGGCCCGAATCCCATCTTCATCTTCACCGCCTGGAAGCCCATGTCGCGATAGCGTGTCGCCTCCTCGGATAGGCCTTTCGCGTGATCCTCGCCCTCGGGTTTGAACAATCCGCTGGCATAGGCCAGCACCCGGTCCCGATGCTTTCCGCCAAGCAGCTGCCACACGGGCTGATCCAGCGCTTTCCCAATCAGATCCCAGAGCGCGATTTCGACTCCGCACGCCGCGCGACAGTTTGCCCCGCCTCGACCGAGGTTGTCGTAGATCGTCTCGTAGTCGAACGGGCTCTTCCCGATCACGAACTGTTCGATATCAGCGTCTGAAACCGTGCCGCTCGATTCGCCCCATCCAACCAGACCCGAGTCGGTCTTCACCTCGACCATCGTGATCCTGCGCGATCGATTGTACGTACGCGAGTTCGCATAGGGTTTCTTAACCGGATAGGAAAGGCTGTAGTGGATGACTTCGCTAATCTTCACGTGATCTCCTCCGATGCGTCGGGGATACCTGACAGGATTGCGCCCTGATTCCCCAGATTATCGCTCCAGGACCAGTAGAAGGGGTTTTCCCGCCCCCTAAATGCGGTATCTTTTGGCTTCACGCAAGCTCAGGCTGGCGGTGGGGGGCTTGTCGCCTCTCTCCTTTATCAAATTGACATCATTTTGTCATTTATGTATTGTTCCCTCTTGCGAAATACCGCATAAATCCTTGTGTTTTCTCCAACTTCCGAGAGCCCTTGAGGCTCTTTAAATGTGTTTGTAGGAGGGGCAATCGTCCCGATGAATGTCGAAGTCACAGACTCGGGCGCCTGGCGCCGCACGCTCGAGATCGAAGTTCCCCGCGAAGATATAGACGAGCGCCTGAAGGAAGCTTATAAGAGCTATAGCAAGTCGCTGAATCTGCCCGGATTCCGGAAAGGCAAGGTTCCCGTCAGCGTGGTCAAGGCCCGGTTCGGCCCTGCCATCCTGGACGAGGTCATCGCCAAGACCGAGGAGGAGTATTACCGGGAGGCGAGCGAAGAGCAGGGCTTGCACCCGGTGTCGCAGGCGACGATCGAAGAAAGCAGCTTCGAGGACGGCGAGCCGCTTCGGTTCAAGGCGTCGATGGACGTCAAACCGGAGATCGAGGTCAAGACCTACAAGGGTCTCAAAGTCGTCCGTCCGGTCTTCGAGATCGAGGACGACTACGTCGACAACCAGTTGCAGGGAATGCGTGAGCAGAACGCCACGGAATCCCAGGTAGATCGGAAGGCCGAACTCGGTGACGTGATCCAGGCGGACTACATCGGGCTGGATGAGGATGGAAACGAGATGCCCGATCGGCGCCAGGAGGACAGCACCTTCCTGATCGGAGGTCCCAACGCGAATCACGACCTCGACAACCAGCTCGTCGGGATCGAAGTCGGCGAGACCCGGGACGTCAATTACACGCATTCGCACTCGACGCCGGATGGCGAGACCCACGAGCACGAGGTTCGCTTCCGCGTAACGGCCAAGGAAATTCGGGAACGTGAACTCCCCGAGCTGGACGACGAGTTCGCCAAGGACTTGGGACCCTTCGATTCGCTCGACGACCTCAAGACGCGGATCCAGGACGACATCCAGACGCAGGCGGACGGTGCGTCACGCAGCCGTCTCGTCGAGAACATCGTCGAAGAGCTGATCGCGCAGAACGAGTTTGAAGTCCCCGAGAGTATGGTGCAGACGTATCTCGACAACTTCATCGCGCAGATGAAGCGCGAGCGCCAGACGGAAGAAGTCGAGAATGAGGAGGAAGTCCGGGAGAATGCCCAGCCGGGCGCGCTACGAGGCGTAAAGCGTTACCTGCTCCTCGAGAAGATTGCAGAGATGGAAAGCGTCGAGGTCACCGACGAGGACATGGACAAGCACCTCGAGTCGATGTCCGAACAACATAACGTCGAGGGGCCCCGACTTCGCCAGATACTAGGACGATCGGGTCAGCTTGATCGGATCAAATCGGACCTGATGGACGAGAAAGTCTTCGACTTCCTGATCGAAAACGGCAAGGTCGAGGACGTCGTCGAGAAGAACCCGACAGCCTCCCCGTAACCGCCGACTTCACGTCGGCGTTCGTGAACACGCAGGGTTTACCACAGCCTCACAAGGAACGGAATAGCCAGATGGCACTAGTACCGATGGTCCTCGAGCAGACAGGTCGAGGTGAGCGCACCTACGACATTTTCTCGAGACTGCTCCGCGACAACATCATCTTTATCGGGACGCCGATCAATGACACGATCGCCAACCTCGTGATCGCGCAAATGCTCTACTGCACGGCCGAGACGCCCGATCGCCGTATTTCGCTGTATATCAACAGTCCCGGGGGCAGCATCACGGCCGGCCTCGCGATCTACGACACCATGCAGTATGTGTCGAACGACGTGGAGACGATCTGCGTGGGCCAGGCCTTCAGCATGGGCGCCATCCTGCTCGCGGGCGGGACAAAAGGCCACCGGAGCGCGCTGCCGAACTCGCGGATCCTGATCCATCAGCCGATGGGTGGCGCCGGTGGACAGGCTTCGGACGTGGAGCGCCACGCCCAGGAAATCCTGCAGTATCGTGACCGCCTCAACAACATCCTTGCGGAGACAACGGGGCAGGACATGGACCAGATTGCGAAAGACTCGGATCGTGACTTCTTTATGTCATCCGTAGAAGCCGTTGAATACGGGTTGATCGACCAGGTACTGGAGCCGAATCAGAAGGCCGCCGGAGACGACGAGTCCTGATAAAGGGCACTGACGTGAAACGACGCTCATCCAAAGCCGAAATCCGCTGTTCCTTCTGTGGGAAGCGCGCCGACCAGGTGGAGAAAATCGTCACCGGTCCTGGCGTCCACATCTGCAACGAGTGCATCAAGCTGTGCAACGAGGTCCTCATGGAGGACGTCAAGCAGAAGCCGGTGCACCTCCACAAAGATCTGCCGAAGCCGTCGGAGATCAAGGAACAGCTCGACGACTACGTCATCGGCCAGGATCGGGCCAAGCGTTCGTTGTCCGTCGCCGTTTACAATCACTACAAGCGGATCCAGAGCAACGTCACGACCAACGATGTCGAGCTCGAGAAGAGCAACATCCTGCTACTCGGCCCGACCGGTACCGGCAAGACGGAACTCGCCAAGACCCTCGCCCGGATCCTCCAGGTCCCGTTCTCGATCGCCGACGCGACTATCCTGACCGAGGCCGGCTATGTGGGTGAGGATGTCGAGAACATCCTGGTCCGCTTGCTCCAGGCCGCCGACTACGACGTCGAGCGCGCCGAGATGGGCATCCTCTACATCGACGAGATCGACAAGATCTCCCGGAAATCGGCCAACCCGTCGATCACACGCGACGTATCCGGTGAGGGCGTCCAGCAGGCATTGCTCAAGATGCTCGAAGGCACAGTGGCGAGCATCCCCCCCAAGGGCGGCCGCAAGCATCCGGAGCAGCCGCTGATCCAGGTGAACACGAAGAACATCCTCTTCATCTGCGGTGGCGCCTTCGACAGCCTCGACGACATCGTCAGCGCGCGGATTGGCCGCAAGGGGATGGGGTTCAGCTCGGAGGCCGAGAAGCAGGAAGAGATGTCGATCGGCGAGCTTTTCGCCGAAGTCGAGCCGGAGGATATGATCAAGTATGGTCTGATCCCGGAACTCGTCGGCCGTCTCCCCGTCGCCTGCGCCCTCGACAGCCTCGACGAAGACGCGTTACTGCGCATCCTGACCGAACCGAAGAACGCGATCACGAAACAGTTCAAGAAACTATTCGAGATGGACGGGATCGAGCTCACCTTCGACGAATCAGCTCTGAAGTTGATCGTTCAGAAGACGATGACCAAGGGAACAGGCGCTCGTGGACTGCGGGCCGTTCTCGAATCATCGATGCTCGACCTTATGTATCTGCTGCCCTCGGAAGGTGGACCGAAGGAAATCCACGTCACCGAGGAGATCATCAACAACCCGCAATCCGCGTTCCTCCAGCTGGAACAGAAGAAGCGGGCCTGACACAACAGTCAGGTTCGCCGCAGGTCCTGGGGCACGGTCCGCCGTGCCCTTCTTCCTTGTACGGTGGTGGGGAGATGTAGCGATGCGTACTCGGGAGGCCCTTTCGTTGCTAGCCCTCACCGGGTCCCGCCATTCGGCGAGACCGTCCTCTCCCGCAGGCAGGAGAGGAGAGAGTCCGATGTGCGTCTAGTGTTCGACTTGTGTGAGAACCTGGAATGAGGCTTTTGGGTTTTCTCCGTGTCCTCCGTGTCTTCCGTGGTTGCATTCCGGGAGGAAGGGAGGGGGCCCTTGCAGATCAAGCAAACTGAATTCATCAAGAGCGTCGCCCACCCCTCTCAGGTTCCGACCGAAGGATTCCCCCAGATCGCCTTCTCCGGACGGTCGAACGTCGGGAAATCATCGCTGATCAACCGGCTGATGAACCGGCGGAACCTGGCTCAGACGAGTAACACCCCCGGCAAGACCCGGTTGCTCAACTTCTATCTGATCAACCGGAACCTGCATTTCGTCGACCTGCCGGGATACGGGTTCGCCAAACGGTCGAAGAAGGAACAGAAGTCGTGGGCGGAACTGATCGACGCGTATCTCCGTTCGAGCGAACAGCTTCGCGGCATCGTTCAGCTCATCGACGCGCGACACGACCCCAGCCGTGATGACCTCGAGATGATCGAGTGGCTCGGTCAGGCCGAACTGCCGTTCGTGATCGTGGCCACGAAAGTCGACAAGCTGTCACCAAACAAAGCTCGTAAACAACTGGACCGGTCCATGTCGATCCTCGCCGATATCGCCGAGGTCGACTTTCTGCCGTTCTCCTCCGAGACGGGGCGGGGCCGACCCGAGTTGATCAACTGGATCGCGCATGTCATCTGACATCGACTACACCATCAAGAACGTCGACGAGATTCCCAGTCCGGCCCTCGTCGTCTACAAGGACATCGTCGCCCGAAACATCCAGACGATCGGCGGTCTCCTCGACGGCTATGACCGCCTCCGTCCGCACATCAAGACGCACAAGATGTCCGCCGTCGCGAAGATGGAAATGGACGCCGGCATCACGAAGTTCAAGTGTGCGACGCCCAAAGAGGCCGCTCTCCTCGCGGCGAACGGCGCCACGGATGTCATGATCGCCTACCCCCCGGTCGGTCCGCAGACCCGTCGCGTTGTGGACCTGGCCCAGATCCATTCGAACGTCACGTTCCGCGTCATCGGCGACGACGCGCCGTCGATTCGTTTGCTCAGTGAGGCGTGCGTGGATGCGGACGTTTCGATTGGCGTCCTGATCGACGTCAATACGGGTATGAATCGTACAGGCGCTCCACCGGGTGAGCCAAGTGTCGCGCTCGCCAAGCTGATCGACAGCCTCGATGGTTTGACGTTTGACGGCCTTCACGCCTACGACGGTCACGTCAAGGGAGATGGCGAACCGCGTCAGACAAAAGCCAAAGAATCCGTACAGCTCGCGGTGGATACTCGAAAGCAGATCGAGGCGGTCGGGATCGACTGTCCCTACGTGGTCGCCTCCGGGTCGAAAGGCTTCGACGCGACCGACGAAGTCGACGGCGTCACCGAAGTGTCACCGGGCACGTGGATCTTCTGGGATACGGGCTACGGCGAGGCGCTAGCGTTCCCGTTCAGCTGGGCGGCCCTCGTCGTCTCTCGCGTCATCAGCACGCCGGCCGACGACCTGATCACATTGGATGCAGGGAACAAGGGCATCAACCCCGACGTGCCGGTACCTCACTTTCGCGCCCTAAACCTGGACGGCGAGCTCGAATTCCTGGTTCGCAACGAGGAACACCAGCTGATCCGTCTCGAGCCGGGCGTCAAGCGTCCCAACGTGGGCGACGTCATCTACCTGATTCCCAAGCACGTCTGCACGACGGTGAATCTGTATGACGAGGCTTACGTGATCGACAGCGATGGCAACTGGACGGAAACGTGGTCAATCGACGCGCGAGGACATTAGGGATTGAGAATCGAAGATTGAGGATGGAAGATTGAAAACCTGTAGGCAGAACCGATCCTCAATATTCCATCCTCAATTCTCGATATGAAGAGTCGTCTCTTTATCCCTGGTCCGACGCCGATTCCGCAAGCCGTTCAGGATGCGATGGCGGGGCCGATCGTGTATCACCGGGGGCCTGACTTCCCCGAGCTGCTGACGGGAGTCGTTGAGGACGCGAAGAAGCTGTTCCCGACACAGGATGAGTTGTTTCTGTTGTCGTCGTCCGGCAGCGGAGTGATGGAAGCGGCGGTTGTGAACACGCTCTCGCCCGGCGACCGGGTCATCGTGGCGCAGGCCGGCAATTTCGGCGCGCGCTGGACGGACATCTGCAACGCATACGGGATCGAGGTCGTCTCAGTAGATGGTGAATGGGGCACGTCGATCGGTGCCGAGCGGATTGCGGGCGAGCTCACGGCCGACGCGAGCATCAAGGCCGTCCTGACGACGCAGAGCGAGACCTCGACAGGCGCGATGCACGACATTCCGGCTATCGGTCAGGCAGTTGCAGATCACGAAGCCCTGCTGATCGTTGACGGGATTTCGAGCGTGTGCGCGCATCCGCTGGATACGGCGGCATATGGCGTCGACGTTGCGCTGACGGGTTCCCAGAAGGGACTCGGGCTTCCGCCAGGACTCGCTGTGATGACGTTAAGTCAGCGAGCAGCCGCTGCCGCTGAGAACGCGAAGTGTCCGAGGTTCTACTTCGACATCAGCAGATACCGAGCGTCGCTGTCCGAAGGACGTGGCCCTTCGACGCTCCCGGTTACGCTGATCAGCGGGCTGAGAGCCGCGCTGGACCTGGTCGAGAATGAGGGTATCGCCGAGGTGTGGAATCGGCACGCACGACAGGCCGGTGCGGTTCGGGAAGCCATCTGGTCGATCGGGCTCGAATGTTTCGCCGATTCGCCGTCGAACGCGCTGACGGCCGTGTCGTTGCCGGAGTCGATCGACGGCGTGGAATTGATGCAGCGACTCAGCCAGAGCTACGGTGCCGTCATCGGTGGCGGTCTGGCTCATCTCCGAGGGCGTGTCGTCCGCATCTCGAACCTGGGCTTCGTCACCGACGACGACATCCGGTTCATCGTCCAGGCGCTCGAGGAAACGCTGGCCTGGATGGGCTACCGCTTCGACCGCGGATCAGCCATCGCAGCAGCTGACAAGGCGTTAGGATAGCCCACCCGCCGAGCTGGGGTTGTCTTTCCTTTCGTGTTTTTCGTGGATTCCTGACCGCCATAGACTTGGCGACGGCGGTTCGTGGTCTTCCATTGATTCTGGTTCTGGGTTTTACGCTATGCAGAAAATACTAATCGCCGACTCCATGGCGGACGGCTGGCAGGAAATCGTCGAAGGTACCGGAATAGAGGTCGATGTCGACACCGGACATTCCGAAGAGGAGCTCGTCGCCCTCATCCCGGAATATGCCGGCGTGATCGTCCGGAGTACGTCGACCGTCACGGCCCCGATCATCGAAGCGGGCAAGAACCTGCGCATCATCGGTCGTGCAGGAGCCGGGGTCGACAACATCAACATCGATGCCGCGACACAGCGCGGGATCATCGTCGTGAACGCGCCTGGCGGGAACACGATCTCCACGGCAGATCACACGATGGCGATGCTCCTTTCCCTCTCCCGGAACATCCCTCAGGCCGCTCAATCGATGAACGAGGGCCGCTGGGACCGGAAGAGCTACACCGGGGTCGAACTCGACGGCAAAGTTCTGGGTGTCATGGGCGTTGGTCGCGTCGGCTTGCAGGTCTGCGCTCGAGCACGCGCTTTCGGTATGACGGTCATGGCAAACGACCCCTTCTTCGCTGAGGAGATGGCAGAGAAGAACAACATCATCCTTGCCAGCAAAGAAGAGATCTTCAGCAAAGCGGACTACATCTCGCTTCACGCGCCGCTACTCAAAGAAACGCACCATCTGATCAACGACGACACCCTCGCTCAGTGCAAGGATGGCGTGCGGATCGTGAACTGTGCGCGTGGAGAACTGATCGATGACGCCGCGCTCGCGCGAGCGCTCGATGCGGGCAAGGTGGCCGGTGCGGCCATCGATGTGTATCACCAGGAGCCGCCACCGGAGGATCACCCGCTGATCGGACGGGGGGACGTCATCTGCACGCCTCATCTGGCCGCATCGACGGCAGAGGCACAGGAAAAGGTGGCTCGCCAGATCATGATCAGCGTTGTGGATGGCATCCTGGAGAAACCGGTACAGGGCGCGATCAACCTGCCATCCGTCGATCCCACCATCTTCGAGGCCATTCAGCCGTATCTGTTGCTCGGTGAGCGGATGGGCGCGCTCGTGTCGCAATTGAGTGACGGCAGCCTCGAGAAGATGAACATCGAGTATCAGGGCGAGGTCCTCGAGTATGCGACGTCGCCGATGACCGCCGCCGTCCTCAAGGGCGCCGTATCCAGCCTCACGGATGAGCCGGTCAGCTTCGTCAACGCGCCGATCTTCGCCCGCGAGCGGGGCGTAAAGATTGAAGAGACGCGCACGACGAGCAACCCGGACTACGTCAACCTGATCACGGTCAACTGCGAGACGTCGAAAGAGTCGACGACCGTCATCGGTACGGTGTTCGGCCGGAACGACCCCAGGCTCTTGCGCATCGATCAGTTCGAGGTCAAAGCCAAGATCGAGGGCGATGTCCTGATTTGCTGCAACAAGGATGCGCCGGGTGTCGTCGGCACGATGGGTACGCTGCTCGCGGAGAACGGCATCAACATCGCGGATATGGCCCTCGGTCGAGAGAGCCGCGGCGGGCGCGCGATCATGGTCTTCAATGTCGACGCCCCGGTATCGAGCGAAGTGCTGCGAAGGATCGAGGCGGATCCGCTAGTCTTCTGGGCCAAGCACGCGGTGTTTTAGAATAGCTTTAGCGACGTCCCCGTGCGAAGCACAGGGACGAGAAACACAATCATAGCTTGTAACTCCTGGGCAGGAGCCCAGGAGGAAATCAACCCTACGGCGGTTGCGCGATCCCGGAAATCTGATCGATTCCTTCCGTGTCCTCCGCGTCCTCTGTGGTTCCAAAGGTTTTGTCATGTCTGTTCGAATTGTACTGGGCGCCCAGTGGGGCGATGAAGGAAAAGCCAAAATCGTCGACTTCCTGACGACCGATGCCGATATCGTCGTCCGATACCAGGGAGGCGCGAACGCAGGGCACACGATCAAGGTGGGTGACCTCGAGTTCGTCTTCCACCTCATACCGGCAGGTATTGTCCATCCGGACAAGACGTGCGTCGTCGGGAACGGTGTGGTTCTCGAACCGGAAGCCCTGTTCGCAGAACTCGACGAACTGGAAGAGAAGGGTATCGCGACGGAGGGGCGCCTGTTTATCAGCGAACGCGCCCATCTGGTCCTCCCCTACCACAAGGCGCTCGAGCGTGCGAGCGAGGAGAAGATCGGCGACGGCGCCATCGGGACGACGCTCCGCGGGATCGGACCCACCTATGGAGACAAAATCAACCGCTCATCCGGTGTCCGGGTCCTCGACGTCCTCGACGCAGATGTGCTGGCCACCAAGATCCGGGCGAACCTGCGGGAGAAGAATGAAGTCCTGACCAAGGTCTACGGAGCGGAGCCACTCGAGGAAGGTCCGATTATCGAGGCCTACGTGGCGCACGGGGAGCGCCTGAAGCCCTATGTCACCGACACGTCTGTCTACCTGAACGATGCGATCAAAGCGGGTAAGGGGATTCTGTTCGAAGGGTCGCAAGGCACACTCCTCGACGTCGACCACGGATCGTATCCCTACGTCACCTCCTCGAACACCACGGCTGGCGGCGCGGCTACGGGAGCGGGTATCGGGCCCACCCGAATCGACGAAGTCGTCGGCGTCGTAAAGGCGTATACGACTCGCGTCGGCAACGGTCCCTTTCCCACCGAGCTCAACGACGAGATGGGCGACCGGATCCGAGACATTGGTCACGAATACGGTGCGACCACGGGACGGCCCCGCCGATGCGGTTGGCTGGACGCCGTCATCCTCCGGATGGCTGAGCGGATCAACGGTCTCACATCGATTGCCGTCACGCGACTCGATATTCTCGACCAGATCGAGGAACTCAAGATCTGCACGCACTACACGCGGAACGGTGAACGGGTCGACCACTTCCCGGCGGACCTCAACGTCCTGGCCGAATGCGAGCCTGTCTACGAGACACTCCCGGGCTGGCAGTCCGACACGACCCAGTGCCGTACCTACGAATCTCTTCCGGAGAACGCAATGGCTTACCTGGCACGTATTCAGGAGCTGTCGGGCGTCACCATCTCGATCGTCTCGGTCGGCCCGGATCGCGAAGAGACCATCTTCGTCTGAGACATCGCAACTCGGTTCAGTACCCCCACACCGCCTGGTGTGGGGGCATAATCTGACATGACCGATCGTCTGGCCCGCAGGATCATCGCTGCACTCGGCCTCGTCTACGCTGTCATCGTCGCCGTCACCCATCGCGACTATGGCATCAACCTGGACGAAATGCTCCACGTAGACTACGGGCGGAGCGTCGTCGATTGGTATCTCTCCGGATTCACCGTCCGGCACATCTTCTCCTACACGAACATCTGGCTCTACGGTGGACTCTACGACACGATCGTCCACCTGATCACCCTCCTGGTCCCCTACGACCTCTACCACACGCGTCACCTGGTCAACGCCGCTGTCGGGTTCGTCGGTGTCCTCGGCGCATACGAACTGGCGAAAACGATCGGGAAGTCTCCACGGGCTGGCCTGATCGCCGCCTGCATGCTCCTGCTCGTTCCCCGCTACTACGGCCACGTCCTGTTCAACCACAAGGACATTCCGTTCGCCGTCGGCTATGTGTGGAGCCTTTGCCTGATCCTGAAGTCGATGGGCACCTTTCCACGCGTGCCTCTGAAGACGGCAGTGCTGACCGGTGTTGCGATCGGGGCGACCTGTGGAATCCGGATCGCCGGCGCCGTCCTCGGGCTCTACTACCTGCTGGCCGTCGTATTCATCGTTCGACCCGATTGGCGCTCCCTCGATTGGCGAGCCTGCTGCCGAACCCTTGCTATCACCGGGGTCGTCGTCTGGGCTCTGATGATCGTGTGCTGGCCCTGGGTCCACGCGAACCCGCTCATACGCCCATTCCTCGCGCTGTCGATGATCTCCGACTTCCCCTTCAACATCTCCGCGCTGTTCGAGGGTCAGGTCTACCTCTCGTCCGACGTCCCGTGGTACTATGCCCCGAAGTGGCTCCTCATTGGGCTTCCCGAGTTCCTGCTCGTAGGCGTGGTCCTGGCAGGGATCGAAGCGCTTCGGAGGAAGACAGCCGATCGGTATCTCATCTTCGGGCTCTTCGGCGCGCTCTTCCCCGTCGTTTACGTGGTCCTCACCGATGCCGCGCTGTACAACGGCATGCGTCACCTACTCCTGGTTGTCCCGCCGCTGTGCGCTGTCGCTGCGATCGCAACAGACCGGCTGATCGATCGTGGCCAACAGTCCTCGCACGTCACGCTGGCCATCGTCGTCCTCTCCGCGCTCCTGACGCTCGTTGATTCAATACGCCTGCACCCGAACCAGTATGTCTACTTCAACCGACTGCTCGGCGGAGGACTCGCCTCAGCGGCCTCACGCTACGACACCGACTACTTCGGGAACAGTCACGGAGCGGGCATCAAGTGGCTCGATGCGAACACCGATCCGGGAACGACTGTCCACTCGGGATCTCCCGGGATCACATCAGGCACGTCCCTAGAGCACAAGGGCATCCCCTGGCACGCAGACTACGTGCTCAGAAGCGTGAGGACCGATGGTCGTCTGGAAGTGGGCGGCGATGTCGTCCACGTGGTCCGCACGATGGGCGTCCCCATGCTGAACATCATTCGTCGAGATCCGGCGTGGCGGGGGGAGCCCCTGTATCACGGGCCGGAATCAGCGGGACACTACGCGAGTCTCGCCGGCACGCACGGATACGAGGGGGATGTGGATCGAGCAGTGGACCTGTATCGCAAAGCGATCGACGCCCGGCCGGGGCAAACCGTCTGGCACTACAAGTTTGGACGACTCCTCATCGATTCTGAACGCTGGTCAGAAGCGATCCCGGAGCTGGAGCAGGCTGTCGCGATCCTTCCCCCCTACGCCAGCCATTTTCACCTGGCGTCGTGTTACCAGAAGGTCGGACGGTTCGCGGAGGCGATCGACCACTACCAGCGTGCAATCGCAATCCGGTTCGACAGTGAGTGGGCGTGGTTGAACCTCGGTGGCAGTCTCGGCGGTCAGCGCCGGCTCGAGGAGGCGGAGCACGCCTACAGGCAGGCGTTGCGCTATCACCCAGGCCTGGTGGATGCTAGGGAACGACTCGCTCAGCTGTATGTCGAGCAGGAGCGGTTCGACGAAGCCGTTCCGATCCTCGATCGTCTGATCACAGAATCGGACTCCACCGCGCACCGGTATCTGAGGGCCCGCGTGCACTATGCGGTTGGTGAGTATCAAGAGGCGCTGACGCATCTCCGTCCTTCGGTCCGGGACCTCGATCGCAGCGACGCCTGGCTGCTTTATGTCACCACTTTGCGCAGAACGGAGAACACCGAGGAAGCCCACAAGGTACTGACGCGTCTGATCGCGAGACCTTCCGTAGACCCGCTGATCCTGGAGGAGTATCTGAGCGTAGGATCGATGTTGCATCAGGCGGGCGACTTGACGAAGGCCGAGCAGATCTACAAGACATTCCTCGACCGATCACCGGAATCCGATCGAGGCTGGCACAACCTTGGGATCCTGCTTTACGCGACAAGCCGATTCGAAGAGGCAGCCAATGCGTTTTCGAACGCGGTCCGGATAGCGCCTACAGCGGAGGCACTACTTGGAATGGGTCAGGCTCATGAGAAGTTCGGGCAGCTGGTGGAGGCGGAACGGGCCTATCTACAGGCTATTGAACTAGATCCGGAGAACGATGAGACCAAGTCACGGCTGAAGGTCTTACAGGGAACGACTCGGTGAAGAACCTGTTCGAGGAACAGGTATGAGTGGCTGGCTCCAAGGACCTGGAGGACGGACAGGTAAAGAGCCCCCGAATCAATCGGGGGCTCTTGTTGTCTATGGCGTCGCCATAGCAGAAAACGAAGCAGGCGACTGGATTCCTGGTCAGGCCCGAGATGACGTTTAATCAGACGGACGGTGGGATCGGGACGTGGGTCTTTCCTGCGACCAGTTTGCCCCCTTCTACGAATCCCTCCGGGCGATCCTTCAGCTCGTCGACCATCCGGTCGCGCCAGACCTTCACGCGCGATTCATTCGAATCCGTCGCCAGGTTGTGCATCTCCTGCGGATCGTTCTCGAGATCGAACAGGAGTTCCTGGCCCGTGTGCGACAGCCAGATGAACTTCTCACGCCCATCGGTCAGGAAGTGATTGTTGAAGACGTCGTCGTAGCAGCGGGCATGTTCGCCGTGCAGGACGTCACGCACATTCGGTGAATCGTCGCCGCGCAGAATCGGGACCAGGCTCTTGCCGTCCACGTTCTCGGGAATCTCGCATCCTGCGAGGTCCAGGACCGTAGGCATGATGTCCTCGAGACAGACGGGCGTATTGCTCACCTGATCGCGTGGAAAACCGAACGAGGCAGGCATCGACATGAGCAGCGGCACGCGTGCTGATGCTTCGTAGGCGAACGTCTTACGGAACAGGTAGTGATCGCCGAGCATCTCACCGTGATCGGCGCAATGCATGGTCACCGTATCACCGAATTCACGGCGGCCTCGCTTCAACACATCGATCACGCGGTAGATCTGATCGTCCACGTGGTTGATCAGCCCGAAGTATCCGGCTGCTGCTGACCGGAAGGCCTCCCCTTTTAGGTCGACTGTAGGCCGCTCGATATCGAGCCCAATTCCGCCGTTCTCAGGCGGCGTGGCCCAGTCTCCGATATACGGCCCGGGCAGGTCCATCCGCAGATAACGATCCATGTAGAACGCTGGCGGGGTCAGCGGCGGATGGGGGGCAGCGAATGACACGCACAGGAAGAAGGGCCGGGACCGGTCCCTGTTCTGCAGGAACTCGAGCGCCTCGTTGACGACGTAGTGCGACATGTGCAGGTGGTCGTCCAGGTGCCAGGGCGCCGCGGTCCACCCGTTCGACGAGATCCCGCCTCCGCGGATGCCGCCTCCCCCGTTCGGTTGGTTCTCGTTCAGATACTGTCCGTAGTCCTCCCGCATGTATTCGAACCCGTAGTGGCTGTCGGGCCGATACTGATGCATCTGTCGCCCCACGATCGCGGTCTGGTAGCCGGCTTTCTGCAGCTCGTGACCCATTGTGGTCGGGGGTTCCCAGGGCGATGAGGTCATCCCCACCATCTGGTTGTTGAACGGCTTCTGGCCGGACAGTAGCGTGCGTCGGGCAGGGACGCAGGATGGACAGGTCGTGTAGGCACGTCGGAAACGGGTTCCCCCACCGCCGATGCTGTCCATCACGGGGGTCAGCAGACAGGGATGACCGTCGGCCGAGAGGCAGTCGCCTCGCTGCTGGTCGGTCATGAACAGGATGAAGTTGGGTTGGTCGGGCATATCGGGAATCCTGTGTCTAAGAGGTCGGTCAGCTGGCGCCGAGGGCTATTCTCCTGCAGACTGACTGCTCAGTGCGGCTCCTCACTCTCACTTGCTCGTGTACCCAGGGTTCCACCTTCGCTGGCGCTTCGGCATCACCCTGGGCTACTGGCGGTCGCCCCGTCCGGGGCTCCTTTGTCATCTCTTTCCGTGTATTCCGTGTTATCCGTGGTTCTTTTCTCTGCGTCCTCTGCGGTTCCTTCTTCTATACAGTTTCACCAGATCCGCTTCGACTTTCACGATCTCCAGGCTCGCGTCTTTCTTCATCATTCGCTCCGCCTGCTTTTCGGTCCAGCGTTTTGTTGGCCATTCCTTCGTGCACGAGATCCTGAGCAGCAGCCGCGACAGGACGGATGAGGCTTCGCGTAAATCGGCGAGCTTGATCTTGTCGAGGGTGTCGTGGGCGGTGTGACCGTATCCGCGACCGGTGAAGACGCCTTCAACGTCCCCCATCCCGCAGGTCGCGACGCCGGCTTCGAAGAACGGGAAATGGTCGGAGAAGGCTGACATGCCCTGGCCGTAGGGCATGTCGTATTTCATCTCTGCGCGAGCGTTCGCGAAGAAGGCATCCAGTTCAGGGCGTCTGTGCATCACGATCCCCTTGCGCCCACCGCCACCGGCAGAATCCATGTTGATGTAGAGGCGAATCTGGTCGAGCTCGTCCGCGTGCTGCGCAACGTAGTTCTTCGCACCGATCAGCCCGATCTCCTCAGTACCGAACGCGATAAACCGTATGCCACATCCAAGCTGATCGCCCGCGTATTTCTGGAGTACGCGAGCAGCCTCCTGCACGCACACCATTCCGGATACGGGGTCCATCGCGCCCTGCGAGATGTCGTGGCCGTCGTAGTGGCAGCCGGCGAGTATCCACTCATCGGGATGCGTATTTCCCGGCAGCTCAGCCACCACGTTCCAAGACGTCTTCTCTGAAGTCCTATTCCGCGCCTTGATCCGGATCGTGACCGACCCCTTCCGGGCCATCAGTCGCTGCAGGAACGACCCATCCTCCTTAGATACCGAGATCCCCGGGATAATCGCCTCCTGGTTGTCCGCGATGCTCCCCGTGGCGGGTCCCAGCCCATCGTAGTGGTTCATGAACACGAACCCGACCGCCCCGGCCAGCGCGCTCCTCGCGTATTTCTCCGACCGGTGAACGAAGCGATGGCCGGTCGCCGATCCGCTTGTGGCCATCACGATCTTGCCACGCAGTTTCCGTCCAGCGGCCTCGAAATCTCTCGGCATCCCGTCACCGACCGACACGAGCTCGGCGGTCAGGTTGGCGCTGGGGCAGTATGGGAGGGCGATGCAGGAAATCTCGCGCTTGATCGGCGACGTAATCTCGAGGGTCGTCTGGCCGCGACGCCACGAGGCGTATCGGTAGGGCTCCTTACGGGACTTCTTGAGCCCGTATTCCTTGAACTTGTCGCGGAAGAAATCGGCCGCCTGACGCTCACCTGGTGTACCCCCAAAGCGAGATCCGAAGTCGTCACAGAGGACTGTCAGGTTGTCCATGGTCTCGGACGAGGTATGGATGTCGCCGAGCATGAGGCGGTCGATGTCGAGGTATGGGTTGGTTGGCATTTGTGCTCCGTGTGGGTGGCTATATTCGACGGTGTGAAGGGGCGCCGGGGCCCACGATCAGGGAGTTCCCTCCTGCAGACAGCGGCGCCAAATGTAGAACCGGCCGCGATGTCCCGGGGTAGCCTGCGGCAACCCCGGGCTGTATTTCGCAACCCCTTCGGGGTTGTTACATCGCGTCGTATTCCTGCCTTTGCTTTCCTTCGCTTCTTCGTGTCTTCGTGCTTTAGTGGTTTGCCTTTGATTATCCGCTTTCGGCCTTTAAAATCACGCATTTAGCGTTGACGGGTATGCGCGGTACTATATATTCAGCTTCGGTTCGGCAATAGCGCTTTTTTACTGTTTTCACGGAGGATCGGATGGCTGAATCCATCCTGTCGAAGGAGCAGGTGCTCGCTCGTCTCGCTGAGACCTCGACCCTTGCTGGAGAGGACCTCAAAGGGCTGGATCTGTCCGGTTCGGACCTTTCGGGCTACGACCTTTCGCGGGCGGATCTGTCCGGCGCCAACCTGTCGAACTGCAGAATGGTGGAGACCCGGCTGCACGAGGCCAACCTGAGGGGCGCCAACCTGTCGGGTGCCGACCTGACAAAGGCCTACCTCGTCGCTTCCGACATGCTGGGTGCGAACCTCAAGGGCGCGACCATGGTGTTCGCCTTCCTGTCCGGAGCAAACGTCGGCGGTGCAGATTTCGAGGGTGCTGACCTGTCCACGGCGCGTTTGGGCGTCGTCGAGGCGTCGTTCCCGAACGAATCCGGGCGAGCCACCTCTTTCAGGAACGCCAACCTGTCGAACGCGGTCGTCAACGCGACCGACTTCCGCGGGGTCGACCTCCGGGGCGCCAACCTCTCCGGAACCTACCTCTACGAAGCCAAAATCCGTGGTGCCATCGTCGACAAAGCTCAGTTCGACGGTGCGATCACCATGGCCGAAACCTACTGATCGTTGCGGCCCTCCCCGGGCCGATCACACGATGTTCCCCAGCGATCGTCTCTCTCGACCCCTTCACGACCTTCGAATCTCCGTCACGGATCGGTGTAACTTCCGCTGTCCTTACTGTATGCCCGCCGAAATCTTCGGTGAGCGCTACGAGTTCCTGCCCCGTGATCAGATTCTATCCTTCGAAGAGATCGAGCGTGTCGCCCGTGCGACAACCGCACTCGGTGTGAGCAAGATACGGATCACGGGTGGTGAGCCCTTGCTCCGTCGAAAGCTCGACACCTTGATCCGCGCCCTGGCCGCTGTGCCCGAGGTCGCCGACCTCACCCTGACCACCAACGGTGTCCTGCTGAGAGATCAGGTCGATCGTCTCAAAGCCGCCGGTCTCAACCGGATCACGATCTCACTCGACTCCCTCGACCCCGTTGTGTTCCGTGAGATGGCTGGCCGTGATGTCTCGCCCGACGTGGTCCTCGACGCAATCGACGCCGCCGAGCAGGCGAGTCTGTCTCCGATCAAGATCAACGCCGTCATCAAGCGAGGCGTAAACGACCACACATTCGTCGACCTGGCCAGGCACTTCCACGGAACCGGTCACATCGTCCGGTTTATCGAGTATATGGACGTCGGCAATCGCAACGACTGGCAGCTCGATCACGTCGTTCCTGCTGAGGAAATCGTCTCCCGGATCAACGAGGTCCTGCCTCTCGAACCCGCCAAGGCCAACTACCCGAGCGAGGTCGCCAGACGATACCGATACGTCGACGGCGGGGGTGAGATCGGGGTCATCGCCTCGGTCACCCAGCCATTCTGCGGCGATTGCACGCGGCTGCGCCTGTCGACAGACGGCCAGCTCTTCACGTGTCTGTTCGCCTCGTCCGGAACGGATCTAAGGCCGACCCTGAGAGGCGGGGCGACGGACGCGGAACTGGTAGACCGTATCGCCCAGATCTGGACGGAGCGAGAGGATCGTTACTCGGAGCTCAGAACGAGCCAGACGGACTCCCTCCGCAAGGTCGAGATGTACCAAATCGGCGGTTAGGCTGCGGGAATGGCTTGACAGATCCCGTTGACAAGTCCAGTTTATCCCTTACTTTATGTACATACAATCTATTATTGATCAGGATAGTTAACAATAGCCTCGTGTTCGCGGGGTAAACCACAGGTGACGGGTTATGAGTGACGCACAGGCGTGGAAGGATCGGCTCGGAGACAGCATTCCCGAGGACCTCGGCCGTGACATCGACATCTACGAGACGCAGATCGAGCTGAAACGGCAGGGCAAGGTCACGAACGAGTTGTTCGGGGAAACACGGCTCCGCCGCGGCGTTTACGGTCAGCGCTACGACAACGGCCAGCGTTTCGACGGACAGAAGACGCAGATCCTGGAGTATCCCTGTGGGGACATGGAGAAGGGCGTCACGACCGTCTATGACGCTCCCGGGATGCAGCGGATCAAGATTCCGTTCGGTGGGATGACAGCCGATCAGATGGACGTGCTCGCCGAACTCGCAGAAGAGTACTCGGACGGCATCCTCCACATCACGACGCGCCAGGACATCCAGCTCCACTACGTCCATATCGACGACACACCGACGATCATGCGCCGCCTCGCCGCAGTCGGCATCACCACGCAGGAAGCCTGCGGCAACTCGATCCGAAACGTCACCGCCTGCCCCCTCTCCGGCGTCTGCCGCACGGAGACCTTCGACGTCACGCCGTATGCTGACGGTGCCACGCAGTTCCTGCTCGGCCATCCGGACTGCCAGGACTTCGGCCGCAAGTTCAAGATCGCCTTCTCGGGCTGCGCGCACGAAGCCTGCGGTCTCACGTCGATGCACGACGTCGGAGTTATCGCCAAGGAGCAGGACGGCAAACGAGGATTCGAGTTCTACGTCGGCGGCGGCTTGGGCGCGGTCCCTCATCAGGCCAAGCTGATGTATGACTTCCTCCCCGTCGAGGAACTGAACCCGATGATCCAGGCGATCGCCCGTGTGTTCGCCCGTCTCGGCGAAAAGAACAACCGCGCGCGTGCCCGGCTCAAATTCCTGATCGCCAAGCTCGGGCTCGACGAATTCATCAAGCTCGTCGAAGAGGAACGCAAAATCCTCCCCCACGACGATGGCTGGACCGCCTACCTCGCCGACATCGAAAAGTACGACGAGAGCCCGCTCAAGGACGCGGTTTCACTGAACGGCACGGCCATGTCGGAGGCCTTCAGCGCCTGGTATGAGACGAATGTCTACGCGCAGCGTCAGACCGGCTATGCCGTCGTCAGTGTCACCCTTCCCCTCGGCGACGCGACGGCCGATCAGTTCCGCCTGATGGCCAACCTGGGACGCAAGTATGTGAAGGACACGATCCGGACGACGGTCGAGCAGAACATCGTCTTCCGCTGGGTCAGTGAGGCCGACATCCCCGAGCTCTACTCCGAACTCGACGCAGCCGGTCTCGGCGCGCCTGGCGCGAGCTCGATCGTCGACGTGACCGCTTGCCCGGGCACGGACACCTGCAAGCTCGGAATCGCTTCGTCGCGGGGGCTCGCCGCAGAACTGCGGACACAACTCGCCGAGAAAAGCGCCAACCTGGATCAGGCCGTCAAGAGTCTGCGAATCAAGATCAGCGGCTGCTTCAACTCCTGCGGCCAGCACCACGTCGCCGACCTCGGTTTCTACGGCATCAGCCGCAAAGTCGGCGAGTATCACGTTCCGCACTTCCAGGTCATCCTGGGTGGTCAATGGATGGAGAACGGCGGCTCGTATGGGCTCGCCATCGGCGCCGTTCCCTCGAAGCGGATCCCGGAAGTGGTCAACCGTATGACGCAGACATACGTGGACCAGCGTCAGGGTGACGAATCGTTCCAGGATTACATCGGGCGTGTCGGCAAAGCGGCTGTGAAAGGCATGCTCGACGACCTGACCGAAATCCCGGACCACGACGACGACGCGACGCTATACACGGACTGGAGCGACACGCGTGAGTTCACGACCGGTGATATGGGCAAGGGTGAGTGCGCCGGTGAAATCGTTCCGCTCATCGAGGTCGAACTCCAGGGCAGTGAGCGCGAGTCGTTCGAAGCCCAGATCCATATGGACGCGGGTGACCACGCAGCGGCCTACGACAGCGCCTTCAAAGCGATGCTACACTCGGCGAAAGCGCTCGTCAAAACGCAGTTCCTGGACATCCCCGAAGACCCGGATCAGATCGTCAGCGAGTTCCGCACCCGATTCATCGAAACGGAACTCTTCAACGATCGCGCCGCCGGGGCCAAGTTCGCGAACTACCTGTTCCGTCATCACGAGGAACGTGTCGAGAACCCGTCGTCCGAAGTCGCTCACCAGATCATCGAAGAAGCCCAGCTGTTCATCGAAGCCGCGCACGCGTGCTACGGCCGGATGAACGTCGTCACCGCCTGACCGAAGAGAACGCACAATGGATATCTCCAGAATCAGCTTCAAAATCTTCATGGATCAGGGCGAAGACGTCCCCACCGATACCTGGTTCGAAGTCTTCAACACCTGGATTCCGGCCCCCGAGGACGACGTTCTCGTCGACGTGGCGGACTACACGCACGTCAAGAATGGTCCCCAGACCATCCTGGTGGGCCACCGAGCCAACTATGCCCTCGACACCACGGGAGGTCGCTTCGGCTTCCTCTACGCCCGGAAGCGTGACCTCAACGGCTCGCTCTCAGGGAACCTCGAGGCGGTGATCGGCGCCGGCTTGAAGGCCGCTGATCGTCTGGCAAACGACGCAAGTCTTCAGGGCAAGGTCAACTTCAACGGCGAATCCCTTCAGATCAGCCTCAACGATCGTCTGGGGGCCGCGAACGATGCGGACGGCTTTGCGGCACTCAAGGCTGAGCTGGACCCCGTGCTGGCCAAGCTGTTCGGGGGTACGGACTACGAGGTCAGCCAGGATTCCGACCCGAAGCGACCGCTCACGGTTGATATCAAGGCTTCCAGCGGCTTCAGCCCCGCCCAACTGCTTGAAAATCTAAGCGGTTAGTGTAAAACCGGCCCGATCGTTGACAAAAAGGGCAGAAACTATATATTCCCCGTGGAAAATCAGGGATTGAGGCTTGATTTTCGGGCTTTTTTGACCAATCATCAGGCAGTCAATCAATCAAAGAGATCTACGGGAAAGGGGTGAACGAGTATGGCCTATATCATCGCAGAGCCGTGCGTAGATGTGATGGACCGGGCGTGTGTTGAAGTCTGTCCCGTTGACTGCATCTATGAAGCGGATGCGACGAACCTCGCTGAGGGAGATCGCAAACCGATGCTCTACATCCACCCGGAAGAGTGCATCGACTGCGGAGCCTGCGAGCCCGAATGCCCGGTTGAAGCCATTTTCGCCGAGGAAGACACGCCGGACGAGTGGAAAGAGTATATCGAGATAAACGCCAAGGCGTTCGAATAGACCCGCTTCCGGCGGTAGAGTAGAGGAAAGGCCGAGCCCTTACGGGCTCGGCCTTTTTTATGTACGGTGAATAAATGCCGGGATGGATACAACCAGGCCCAACCGGACGGGACGATTCTTGCCCTCACCCACCTTGTGGGCGAACCTGCCGGCCCGCAAGCATCCCTCTCCCGCTATGCAGGAGAGGGAGAACCTTCAGGGGCAAACAAAGGCGGGGAATGTTGCTCCCCACACAACCTGTCACATCTATGAACGCTTGCTCCAGTTGCCGACCCGTGAAGGGTCGGGATACGTTGTCCCGACCTTCTTGACCGGCTATCTTGGGTGTCCATTCATCCGAGGAGACACGTCATGACGGATCTGGCTGCCCACATCGAGCAACAGCCCCTGGTGGACACGCACGAGCATCTGCGGAAAGAGCCCGAGTGGGTGGAGAACGGGCCGGACATTCTTCAGGATCTGTTCGGCAACTATGTGCCTGCGGACTTGAAGACCGCCGGAGCGAGCCCAGAGGCGATGCGAGACTTGATGGATCCCGCGAAGGAAATCGGGCCCCGATTCGAGGGCATCCGATCCGCCTGGGAAGCGGTGCAGTTGACCGGGTACGGCGAGGCTGTTAGCCTGGTCGCGTCCACGTTCTACGGGATGGATGAACTGACCGCAGACGGCCTGGTCTCAGCTCAGGACCACCTCTCGGCGCTCAGGCAGGGCGGACAGCGCTTCGACATCCTGAAGAATCGGGCGAACCTGGACCATATCCAGACGGATGACTTCTGCTGGCCCTGTGAGCCAGACGCCAGCGGACCAGACTTCTTCTTCTACGACCTTTCCTGGAAAGACTTCTGCAACGGCACGATCGACCCGGCGACCATCTCGGAGGAAACCGGGATCGACGTCACGAACCTCGAGTCCCTACGCGAGGCGATGGCGGCCATTTTCGCGAAACACGCTGGCTGTGCGATCGCTGTGAAGGCCCAGCACGCCTACAGCCGAACCCTCGACTGGCACGAGCGATCGGACGACGACGCTGCGCGTGCGCTCGAGGCCACCCTGGCCGGATCTGCCTCCCTGGACGAACAACTCTGTATCGGCGACTGGTGCTGGGCACGCGGCGTGGAACACGCGATCGACCACAACCTTCCATTCAAGATTCACACCGGCTACTACGCCGGGAACGATCGCATGCCGGTCAGCCGGATCAAGGCCGGGAACATGTGCGCGCTGCTGGCCGCCTATCCGAAGGCCCGTTTCGTCCTGATGCACATCGCCTACCCGTACAGTCAGGAATTGATCGCCCTGGCCAAGCACTACGGGAACGTGTGGGTGGACCTCTGCTGGGCGTGGTCGATCGACCCCTACAGCTCGGCCGACTTCGTCCGCCGCTTTATCCACACCGTTCCCTCGAACAAACTGTTCGGCTTTGGCGGAGACACGGGCTGGCCGACCAGCGCGATGGCCTATGCGATCCAGATGCGCCGATGGTTCACCCGTGCGCTCGAGGCAGAGGTCGCGGAAGGTCTGCTGACCGAACGCCAGGCGATCGACGTCGCCACGCGCATCATGTATGACAATGCCTACGCCTGTTTCGACATCCCGGGGACCCGTTCCCACATCGCCTCGGCCAGTGCCTGATATGCTCGTCGTCTCGACCTGGAAATTCGGCTACGACGCCAACCAGAAGGCCTGGTCCGTCCTACAGGACGGCGGATCGGCGATGGACGCTGCTGTCGCCGGGGTCACGGTCACCGAACTGGACACGGCTGTCCGCAGCGTCGGATACGGCGGCCACCCGAATGCGGCCGGGTTCGTCCAGGTCGATGCCGCAGTCATGGATGGACGCACCCTCGGATACGGCGCCGTGGCCGGCCTGGAAGGGATCGCGACGCCGACCGCCGTCGCGAGAAGCGTGATGGAGGCGACGGACCACGTGTTGCTGGTCGGGAACGGCGCGAGAGATTTCGCGATCGATCAGGGCTTCGAGCCTCAGGAGATGCTCACACCCGACGCCCGGAGCGCGTGGGAAGACTGGCGCAAACAGGGCGAAGACCACGATACTCTCCCTGCGGACAGCCACGACACCATCGGCGCCCTCGCCCTGGACGGGAACGGCGATCTGGCTGCCGTCTGCACGACCAGCGGGATCGCCTATAAGCTGCCCGGCCGCGTGGGCGACTCCCCTTTGATCGGCTGCGGCCTCTACGCAGACAATGATGTCGGCGCCGCCGTGGCAACCGGTCGCGGCGAAGAGATCGCCCGCACCTGCGGTGCCTTCCAGATCGTCACTCTGATCCGTCAGGGACAAACGCCTCAGGAAGCCTGCGAAACCGTCGTACGGCACCTGGTCGACCGCGTCCCTTCCTCGGCGGAACACCAGATGGCCTACGCGGCAATCGACAAGGACGGCAACGTTGGCGGCGCGGCCGTACGAGCGTTTCCCTATGCCGTAACCACCGAAGGCGTTAACGAAGTCCGCGAGGGCTTCAGGCTCTTCTCAGAAACCGACTGACCTTACGGCACCTCGCCGATCAGGTATTTTTCCACTGTGCGACGGTCTCACCCACATTGCGGGTATACCCTGTTCCGCCTGAGCCTCGCCGTCCTGGCGATCTGGTGGACGCTCAAGGTGCCCGCCCTCGGGGATCCAACCCCCGTACCTGAAGGGTTCCACACTCCTCCAGGTGACTCGACGGTCTATCTCGAACTCTTCGACTACCCGGACATGCAAACCGGTCTTCCCGCTCCCTGGGAAGCGCACAAGGGTATCTGGGGGAAGGCCGCAACCACGGACATCTACTACACGCTGACCGAAGAAGACGGCAACCAGTATCTCAGCGCCGAGACGTCAAGCAAGGCGATCGACGCGGGGAGACCGGCGGCCGTCAACCTGCGTGTACACAACAGAATGCGCTGGCGATGGCGCGTCTGGAGTCTTCCCGTCGGTGGTGACGAGGAAATCTCTGACAAGAACGACAGCGGCGCGGCGGTCCGGATCATCTTCCACGGCGGCCTGAGAGCCCGGATGCTGAAGTATGTCTGGAGTTCTTCCCTGCCGAAGGGGACAGAAACCGAGAGCGCGGGGAACAGTAAGATCAAGGTGGTCGTTCTGAGGAGCGGCACCCAGGATCTGGGCAAATGGCTGTGGGAAGAGGTCGACGCTTACGCGGACTACAAACGGGTGTTCGGCGGTGAGCCCCGTCCGGTCCGCATCCTGGGCGTCATCACCGATGCGAACAACACCAAGACACTTTCGAAGGCGGACTACGACGACTTCACGTTTATCAAGTCGCCGCCGCCTGAACCCGAACCAGACGAGACCTCGGAAGCGGGGCTCTAATCGACCGATGACAAAACAGATGAATAGCGGAAAACCAAGGAGGAGGGACATGACCCTACGCACGCAGACCTGCCGGAGGCCCTTGTGGCGGCCGCCGAGAGGACAACTCGCAAGATCAGGCCCCATTGGGCGGTGGCTCGCCGTCTTCGTTGGGCTCCTGTTTGCCGTGTCGGACACCACCGCGCAGAACGTCTCTGTCAGCGACTACAGTGTTCCTGTGAGTCGGGCGGACAACCTGCGGATCGATGCGCTCAGTCTCGACTACCAGTCGGTGGGCGACTCGATCGTCTCCCAGACGGGCAATCTGGTGCTCGTATACAAGAAGTTCTACGAGTCACTCCCGTTCGCCTACTCGATCGACCTGATCGGATCAGCCTCGTTCCGGCGGGACGCGGTCAAGGACGAGCTTGTCGGCGATGCCCAGTCGAACCTGCTGACGCGCGTGAAAAAGTACAGACGGGACGAAGGCAACTTTTTCGTCTTCGGGGAGACCGATCTCGATCTGGATGAGAACAACGATCGTCCCGGGTTGGACGCCACAATCGGCATCGGATGGGGGCGGTTCATCAACGCGACCGCGCTCCGGAAAGCAGTGCGGATCGAGGACTTCATGCTCGACGAGGGGATCATCTCCGAGCGGCTGCCCAAGGAGACGATGATCGAGCTGGGACACATCATCGAGAAAGAGGCCGAGTATCGGGAGCTCTACGGCGATCGCTACCAGAACTACTGGTATGAGGACATGCAGAACGAGATCCAGAAGTCTCGCAAGGTCCTGGGAAGCATCGGCGCGATCGGCGTGCTGAGGATGCAGGAGGTCCTCGAGAAGGAGCGGATCAACGAGCGGTTCTACGGGTGGGATGTCTCCGCCGGAGTGGAGCTCGAAGTCCTGAAACCGATCCGTGGCGTATCCCGGAACGATCCCGCCTTCTCGCTCGGGCTCCGGTATTCACGCCCGATCAGCTGGAGCACGCAGATTAACACGGACTTCAGCATCAACACGCCGTTCAACGAGGATTTCGGGAAGCGATACGAGATTGGCTGGCAGACAGACTTCATCTATGAGATCACGAACAAGATCAACATGAATCTCATCCACCTGCTGAACCTCAGCAAGGTCAAGGGACAGCGGGCGAGGCATAACAACATCGGATCCGCCGGGTTCAACTTCTTCATCGAGAACAAGATCAACCTGAACGCGGCGTTCGTGGCGCGGAAGAGCGAGACCGATCCCTGGCGGATCAGTTTCACGACGGGACTCAGCTACCGGATCTTCTAAACAAAAAGCGCGCGGGAAACGAGTTCCCACGCGCCTGAGTCATCCGGGTTCAGGTTCGTCTTACAGCGTTCCGACAGCCTCGACCAGTGCGTCAGCCGTGATCCCGAAGTGATCCCACGTCGGCATGTGTCCCTCCGACGGGGCGATCGTGGGGTCGACAATCCCGACGTGGGCGACCGGTGTCGACGTCCCGACTGCAGCTGACTGCACGAGAGACGCGAACCCGCGCACACCAACCGCCGGGTTGCCAATGATGCCGTCTTCGATCGTGACGACCCCACCGGGATACTTCCCGAGCAGGTCCGCCAGCACGCCGTCGCCGAGCGGCAGCGCGTTCACGACGTATACGTCGACCGGATCGCTGCCCTTCAACGTCTCCGCCGCTTCACCGGCGAGGAATGCGGGCGCACCGAGCGCCAGAATCGCCTTCTTCGCCCCATCATACGCCCGATAAGCCGTCACATCTTCCCACGCCGAATCCGCTTCCCACAACGCACCCGACCCGTCCTGCTTGTCCAGCACGGGCAGATTGTCACGTGGAATCCCGATGATGTGTCCACCGTAGTTCTCCGCCATGTCACGCACGGCCACGAAGGCCGACCGCGCATCTGCCGGCGCATAGAACCGGTGCAGGTATGGGAGATACCCCATCGCCAGCGTGATCCAGTCGAGGCTCCAGCCGGAGAAATGATCGCGTCCCGTGCAGGCCCCGACGTGCGACAGGTGCATCGCCACGTTCAGACCCTCGTTCACGCCGTCCAGGTTCCGGTGATACCGCCAGAGTTCAAAGCCCTCTCGAGCGATCCCCTCGAAGAAAGCAGCAAACGTCGCGAACACCGACATCTGGGGCTCCGCACTGCTCATCGCCAGCCCGTTGGCCATCAGCGACGACGCCTGCTCCGTGATCCCCATCTCGAACTTGTGGCGATCATCGATCGCGGCCTTTGCCTTGTCGAACTTGGTCGACGGGTCGAGATCGCAGGACACGGTAAAGAACCGGTCCGGATGCGTTTTGGCCACGACCTCGTATCCCACCTGCGAGCCGTTTCGCGCCGACACCGACTCTCCCGGAGCGGGCAACTCGACCGCGGCAAGCGCCGAAGCCGGAATCTCCAGGTTCTTGCTTCCCGGCTTCGGTCGTGCGTTCGTCGTGGCCAACCGGCGACCGTTACGAGCCTCGTTCAGCGCACTCACCTCGCCGTCGACCTCGGCAAACAGGGGTGTCGACAGAACCTCGTCCAGGTTTCGACCTTTCATGTGGCCGTCGTGATGACCCTCGCCCCCGGGCAGGTCGTTCACGTGGAAGAGGCACTCAAGCATCGGGACCAGGTCACGGAAGCTCATCATCGAACCGGGCACCCACACCTTCGTGTCCGTGGCGACTCCGTGGCCCGACGCGAACGCCTCGAGTTCCGACGACACACCTAGAGAGGCCCCGAAGTCGGCTAGCGTCACGCCCTCTTCGCCCGTCGGGTAGATCATCACCGGCTTCCCGCCGCGCGCGGACGTGGCAGCCGTGCGATACGCGTCGAAGAGTGCGGCCTGATCGTGAAGCGTCGGTATCTCGAGAATCTCGACACCCATCGCAGACACCAGCTGACGCGGATCTTTGTCGACGATCTTGTCTGTCGTGTTCGACAGCTGGATCCCGTTCCGGTTCATCACGAACACGATCGGGGCTCCGTGCAGGTCAGCCCCCATAAATCCGTTCATCGCCTGGCCGGACACCCACCCGGCGTCTCCGCAGTGGCAGAACACCAGACCCTCATCCCCGTGATGGGCGCGTAGACCGAGGGCAAGACCGACTGCGACGGGAACCATCACACCCAGTCGTCCGCCACTCAACTCGGTCCCGCCGGGTAACCAAGACACGTGACCGGTGATGTCCAGGCCACGCCGGAACGAGTCGATCACGATCTGCGGATCGACGTAGCCCCACGACGCGAGCGCCGAGAAATACCCGATGCTCGTGTGGGCGTGCTCGATCGTATAACGCACCGCGTCGCTGCTCGACACAGCCATCGTCATGTTCAGCGAGGGAATCAGTTCGAGACCACCACCCAGGTGGTCGAGTTCGCCGATCTCGGCGAGAGAGGCGAGTGAAGCGAGTGCTGTGCGCGCCGCGTCCTTCTCGAACGCACGCAGCAGGTTGACATCCTGATCAGACAGGCCGTTCCCCGACCCCAGGTCCAGCTGGAAGTCGATCACCTCGGAGGTCACCGATGAGCGCATGTAGGTCGACCCGGCGATCAGGTCGCGGTTCCGCTGTTGCTGGCGATCCAAGGCTTGTTGCGCGTTACGCATCGCGTCCCTCCATCCCTTCCGTAATCCGGTTCAGCTGTCCGTCCGTGTCGGGCACTAAAATACGCCTTTGCCTGCAAAAGGCCAGACGAAACAGCCTCAAAACGGCTGTCAGCACGGCATTTTCGGACAATTCTCTGGTTCGCCGGATAGGCGTTTGGTATTTTTGATGTCCATCTTCAACTATACCCCATCGAGAGGATTCCAGGATGCCGGACACCGTCGTCGCCGCCCAGATGTATACCCTCCGAGACTTTTGCAAGACCCCCGCAGACATCACGTCATCTCTCAAACGCGTTGCCGAAATCGGTTACCAGGCCGTCCAGCTGTCGGGATTGGGACCGATGGACGACAAAGAGCTGAAGAACGTGTGCGACGGGGAAGGCCTGACCATCTGCGCGACTCACACCGGTTACGACAAACTGCGGGACGAAACCGACGCAGTGATCGAGCAGCACAACATCTTCGAGTGCAAGTATCCGGCGATCGGGGGACTGCCCAAGGATTGCCGCGAGAACGGCGCCCAGGGGTATATCGACTTCGCCAAAGAAGCATCGCAGGTTGCCCGTAAATTGTCGGACGCCGGGATGACCTTCGGTTACCACAACCACAGCTTTGAGCTCGAGAAGTTCGATGGCCGTACGGCGCTCCAGATTCTGTTCGAGGAGAGCGATTCGGAAGTCTTTCAGTTCGAAATCGACGTCTACTGGATCCAGCACGGTGGGGCCGACCCGGCCGCGTGGATTCGTAAGGTCAAAGGGCGTGGCGACCTGGTCCACGTGAAGGACATGGAGATGAAGGGTCGTGAGCAGTTGTTCTCAGAGGTGGGCGAAGGGAACCTGAACTGGCCTTCCATCCTGGAGGCGTGCCGCGAGGCCGGGACGCGTTGGTATATCGTCGAACAGGACCGCTGTCAGCGCGACCCGTTTGAGAGCCTAGCCATTAGCTACAAGAACCTCGGCGGCATGGGTCTCAGTTAGCGTGCCGCCGGTCACACTCCCAGACCACCTTGCCGATGCCGGTTTCGAGGTATCAGGCATCGACGCCTTCACGGCTGAGCAGGTCGTCGCATTTGTCGACGGCATCCTTCAGGATGATTGTCGTAAGGATTCGCATCGAGAGCTCAAGAGATCCGTTAGGAAGTTTTTCGATGACTTCTCGCCGGATCGCCGGTTCTTCCTTTCCCTCAAGCAGGATGGCGCCCTGTGCGCTCTTACGGCGATCGATCGTTACAAGGACGACACCGCCACCCTCAAGTGGATCTTCGTGAGTCGGGATTGTCGGGGACAGGGCATTGGCTCGTGGCTACTCGACGAAGCTCTTGCGTTCGCCCATGGTGTGGGATACGAGAAGGCGATCCTGTGCACAGCGACGAACATGGAGGCTGCTCACCTGCTCTACAAGAGTCGAGGTTTTGTCTTCAAGCAGTGGGTGACGTTCTGGAGGCAGCGGATGCAGGTCTTCGAGAGTGTGTTTGGGGAGTCGGTGGCGGAACTGGTGGAATAAACAGAAAAGGCCGATCCGGTATGGATCGGCCTTTTTCGTTTCTTTCAGTGCTTCGTGCGGTTATTAGGTGTATCGAGCCTACCGAACTCGAGCTTTTTTTGTGTTAATCGGCCGAATCTTGTACGTTTTTCGACCCGGAACCGCAAACCACTCAGCAAGAGAGCAACCATGCCCTACGAAGATCACATTGCCGAAGCGAGAGATGCCGTCACGTGCGCCGTTCTGACCATCAGTGATACCCGGACCGAAGCTGACGACAAAAGCGGTAAAATCATCCAGAAGTTGCTGACGGAGGGGGGCCACTCGGTCGGCCACTATGCCGTCGTCAAAGACGAGGCGGACCTGATCCGTCAGCTCATCGTTGACATCGCGGAAAAGAGAGACTGCCACGTCATCCTCACAAACGGCGGGACAGGAATTTCCGCCCGGGACACGACCTATGAGGCGGTCACATCGCTCCTGGAGAAGCGTCTTGACGGGTTTGGGGAGGTTTTCCGGTTTCTGAGCTGGGAGGACATCGGTTCGGGAGCTATGCTCTCACGCGCCGTAGCGGGCGTCTACAAGGACACGATGATCTTCTGTATGCCCGGCTCTTCGGGGGCAGTTAAGCTGGCGATGGAGAAGCTGATTGTGCCCGAGTTGTCGCATCTGGTGTGGGAAATCTGGCGACAGAAGTAGCCCCGGCCGTCACGGCCTCTGCAGGGGAGCAAGGCTATGGGAATGAGGGGGAGAAAAGTCAAAAAAGCTGAGCGAGAAAACGACTGAACCAGAGTGAGTCAGACGGCCTTCGCCAAGGCTTCGGCCCGGCAGGCGGGAGATAGGGCAAAAGCCCATCTTAGGACCGGCCGCCGACCGGGCGCTCTAACCCGACACCCAAAGAGGCGGTTGACCCAGGACTTCGGGTCAACCGCTTTTGACTTTGGGGAAGGGCTGGGGCACCGACAGGTCCCCTGCTCCCAATCTCCCGCTCAGAGGGCGGTGTGGGGGCGGGGCTACAGCCACTTCCAGTCGAGGCCGTAGGTCAGGCCGACGGTAAGGTCGCTCCGGAATCCGAATCCCGGTGAAGTGCTCTGACCCGTGTCGTCCTTGCGATCGAGGCGGTAGGCGAAGTTGTTCTGCCGGACCGTCAAGCTGAGTTCGCCGACCAGAGGGAAATTCAGCGTGTTATAGTTCTCGACCGAGATGACCCGTCGGTCGGATAGACCGTAGAAGGTTCGGATCCGCGTCCTGAACCGTCCGCCCTGCTTCAGATGGACCTGATAGTTGACCTTTGCCTCAGCACCGTAGTCGCTCTGGTCTTCATCCAGGTCCCGCTGGGCGCGGAAGGCGAACTGGGCGACCCATCGCTTCCAGAATTTTCTCTCGAAGCCGGTACTGGCGCGGATCTGCAGAGGCCGGCCGGATTCTCCCCCATTCCCGAACGATCGTTTCGTAAAGGCCGTACCGAGACCGGCCGAAACGAACGGGTCTACCCTCAGGTTCGGGGCCCGTCTCCGGTGTGTCACATCCGACTCGAATTGATCCGAAGTCGTCTCCCCCGCGACACGTCCGTAATCCGCCAGGCTCTCCAGCGTCGTCGCCGACCGCGAGGTCTCATACCCCAGCTGATACCGCGTAGAAGTCTTCCAGGCTGAACGCGTTTCGCCTCTGAGGAATGAAACGCGGTAATTCGTCGCAGTATCATCGACGTAATTCCTGTTGAAGCTGCCCTCAAGTGACCAGGACGATCGCCATACGGGCTTGAGATCGAGTCGCCAGAACGAGGACGAGCTGAGCGTTCCCCACGCCTCCAGGCCGGATGCTGTCAGTGATCGGAGCGATATCCCCGTGTCGTGGATGGACAGCGCGTTTTCGATCTGCCGGTACCCGCTCTCCCCCTGAACCAGCCGCCTGAGCGTCACCACCCTGTAGGGCTCGTTGTTCCTCAACGGACGCCCGTTGATCAACATCGTCTTCACGTCGAGACCCGCGAACAGGAGCCCGTCGGGGCCATCCTTGAGTCGCTTGCTCCGGTTGGCGATGTCTCGGAGCCCGCGCCCCATCAGCTCAAGCTTGACGAGCACATCATCGAAACGAATCAGGCGATTCACGTCCCGCTCGTAAAACCCCTCCTCGTCGACCTCGACCTCCCGGAAAGTGCGCCGTGATACGATTCCGATCTCGGACTCCGTGTGCAGACGCATCAGGTTTGCCACTGCACTTCCTCGGCGGGCGATGCTGACACCATCCAGCTGACCGAGTTTCCGTCCCTTGTCCTCCGCGAAACCGTCAGCCACACGCTTAACCGCCGCCGTCACGGACGCATCGGGTTCCAGGTGTCTGGCGTCGAACGTTGAGGATGCGACCGTCGTCAGACTGAGTCCCCCCGGTTCACCCACAAAGGTCAGGTCCACAAACCCGACCATTCCATTGCCCGCAGGTGTCGTCGCCACGTGAACGTCATTCGCGAGCTTGTAGTAGGTCATTGTGTGGCCGGGCGAATCGTCGCGTTGTCCACCAGTGATCAACAGATCCAGACCCGGGAGTGACCGAGCAAGGCTAACGGTTGCCGCCGGGGGGGCGTGGAACAGCAAGATCGTCAGGTCGACACCGTATGAGGTCAGAGCAGACATGGTCGCCTTCACACTCCGGGCGGGATCAGTAACCTCGATGACCTTCGCACTCTCGGGATTAATCCTCGATGCCAGGTTCTCGTCCAAGCAGCCAATGATGCCCACACGTACGCCGTTCACTTCCTTGATCACATAAGGTTTGAAGGGGAGCTCGTCATTCCCCTTCACGGGCTTCACGTTTCCCGCGAGGAAGGGAAAACCGGCCTCCTTCACGCGCGCGCTCAGCATATCGACGCCGTAGTCTAAGTCGTGGTTCCCGATGCCCACTGCGGCGTAGCCGGCCCCTGTTAGTGCCTCTACGGCAGCCTGACCGCCATCCCAGGACGAGATCACGTCCGGACCAAGAATGTTACCCGCGTCGAGTACCAGAGCCGGATGCTCCTGACGGAGCTTGTTAACCGCGGCCACGACACGTCCCAGTCCTCCGCTCGAGCCGTCCTCAGCCAGGTCCCCACCGACGTCGTTCGTATGAACCACCCGGATGGTGCGGGGTTGGGCAAAGACGTTTGATGCGGGTAGCAGCAGGATCAGGATACAGCAGAGCAACATAGGACAGCTACCTCTGAGGTGATCGTCGTTTTGGGGCCCCGGAAATAAACCTTCGACTGCAACGATCCATCTCCGGATTGGTAGTCGGGTAAGAGATAAAAAAAGGGCCGCGGTCGTATGACCGAGGCCCTTTCCGTGTTGCCTGTAGCTCTGACTAGAAGCCGTATCCAACCGTGAGCCGGACAGGATTCTCGTCGAATTCCGAAGCGCGCGAGAACGCGATATCAACTGACAGGCTCTGGCTGCCGATTTCCTGCTTCAGACCGGCACCAACGCTCCAGGACTCTGAGTCGTGGCGAGTCTTATAACCGGCACGCAGCGCGAGCATGTTGTTGATCCACGCCTCAGCACCGAAGTAGTAGCGAGCAGCGAAATCCGTGAAGAATGCCTGCTCAACAGCAACCGTGAGTGAGAACGGATCACCCAGGTTACCAGCGATTTCGCCAGCACCACTGAGGTAGAACACCGTGGGAACACGGGCCTTCTGCGCGACAACCTCCTTGTCCGAACCCAGGTTGCGCAGGCTCATCGCAAGGCGGGTGCTCCGGTAACCCGTGAAGAACACGGTACCGAAGTTCACGTCTACCGTCGTGAAGTCGATCAGGTCCAGATCCTCTTTGATGTAGCGGATCTGACCACCGAACGACAGCTTGTCGGTCAGCTGCTTCGCGACCGTAAAGCCGACAGCGATGTCGCTACCACGCACCATCCGACCCGTACCGGCCGGATTCTGCGAAGTGCGCTCTTCGAACTCTTCCGTCTGGAAGTAGATGGCGCTGACACCGAAAGTCGCCACACTGGTCTTGATACCCAGCGCGAACGTCCCTAGGCTCGAGCCCACGATCCACTTCGAATAACCACCCAGTACCGCCCGTTCCGTCTCCTGTTGCGTGATTCCAGCCGGGTTGTAGAAGATGGACGAAAGGTCGTTTCCGACGGCACTGTACGCATCGCCCATCGCTACCGCACGGGCGTTTGTTGTGAGTTTTACGAAGCCGAACGACGTCGTCGTCAGCCGCGCGGTCGTAATCAGGTCTTTCTCCGGAGACTCGCGAATGCGGTCTACGGGGAACGGACCCAGGTCCTGCGCATTTGCCACACCCGTGCCGAGAACACCGGCAGTCAGGGCGACAGCAAAGAGCTTCCTAAACATATCGTTTCTCCTTAGACAATCCGATTCAGAGAGTTTGAACACAGTTCGTCAACAGACGACAGGCTGAAGCCTGTCGCTACTTGATGATGAGCACGGTACCAGTCTGAACCTTCTCCATGCTCTCAGGCATCAGTGAGGTGACTTTCCAGAAGTAGACACCCGGGAAGACCGCCTGACCGAAGTTGGACGGACGTCCCTCTGTGAACTGGAACCAAGTGACCTCGCCCTTTGTGAGATCGTCGTTGAACTGCGTCCAGACCCGCTGCCCCGTGATGTCATAGATGTCTATTTGACAACGCGCGGGCAGGTTGATGAATCGGACGTTCTGCTGACCCTGATACGAGTGGTTGGGACTGTCGATCTTATACGGGTTCGGAACGACGGCTACGTTCTCCTCAAACCGGTTGAAGATGTCGGCCGAGGGAACCACCGGCACCACACCCGTTCGGCGACCGAGCTGCGCGGCACCGGTTGGACCCGCCGAACTTTCGTAGCTCGGGACGGCGCCCGTGCCCTTCCAGTCGTCGTGTCCGCTGTCGTAGTAACGGATGTAGTAGTAGTTCGGGAATCCGGCCTTCGATACGGCATCTACGTAGCTGTACATTCCCTGAACTTCGTTACCGGCGGCAGCGTCGTCACCACCGATGTCAGAACGCGCGCGAAGCGGGATACCCTGCGGGAATGCCGAACTCTTCACCGTCGAAAAGACTCCGCTGGCATTATACGTTACTCCAGCCGGCAAGTTACCTGACTGTGCGTCGGCGAATGTGAAATCGGCCAGAAGCTCAAAGGGACCTTCTGTCTCAGTCGACGACTTGTAAATCCGATATCCTACGAGGTCCTGTGCCTCAGCGCCATCGTAGTCCGGATCGGCTGAATCTTCACCGACGGCCGGCCAACGCAAGAGCACTTGGCCCGAGAGGTTCGAATCCCAAGCACCGCGGATGTTCGGCGGCTGGTTTGGGATGTCGTAGCCCCAGTTGTAGACCTGGATGGCACGTTCGAAGTGCTCAAACATAATGTCCTCGGCCAGCGGGATTTCCGGCTGGCGTTCTTCGAACGTGGTGATACCCGACCCTCTGCCGTTATACAAGTTCTGATAAGCGAACAGGAAGGGCTTAGCGAACTTCGTATGATCCGAATATTTCGCAAGATCTCCAGAGTGACCGCCTGCGTAGGCGATCACGAATTTGGCCTTTTCTCCCGGAGCGAGATCCCAAGGACCGAAGGTCATGAAGTTCGTGTACATCTCGTTGATGGTAGGCTCCGCAGGATGGCCGCCTAGGGTCAGCATGTCATAGATTGCCGCATCGCTGTCCTTACCGGGGTCAGGCTGTGTGAACTCACCGTGTGTGTTGAACTGCCAAATCGACGTCGTGGCTGGCTGGCTGACCGACTCATCCAAAGCGGTTGCAGCATTGTCCTTCGGAGCGACATACGACTCGCTATCCTGGCCGCCATACGTCATGAACGGAGGGAATGCATCAACAACACCGACACCGAAGTAGGTCGGGTGGTTGATGAAGCCTTCGTTCATCCAGACCTGATCTGTGATGATGCGACGACGCCCGAGCTTGAAGTCGAAGGGACCGCCCCAATCGTTGTGGGGCCAGGCGGCCTTCTGCTGGTCACCGTCGTGCATGTAAATCATCCCGTGGCCCATCGCAGCCAGATCGGCACCGCGCTGGCTTCCTGCTGGCTTCGTAGCACCCAAGGGTGCCGTACCTTGAAGATAGTCTGGAGCCAAAGTCGAGCGATTCCAGTCATCTGCGGCGAGACGGTCACCACGCAGTGCGTGCCACGTCGTTGACCCTTGGTACCAACTGTCTTCTGAAGCGTGCAGGAAGCGGTTCTTCACCGAGACGTAGATGTCGGTTTGTGCCGCCGCTCCGACGTTCTCTAGCACTGTCTCTTGAATGAGGAAATCATCGTAGTCACCGTGGCCGAACTGCGCCCAGCGACGAGTCCACTGCAAGTTGTGGAGCGACGAGGAAGCTTTCTGGATGCCCACAACATCCGGGAAATCATCTTCCGACAGGCCGCTAGCCCAAGCCGGTTCGCTCATCTGAGCAAACTCACCCGCTGCGACGCGGTCGGCGAAAGATGTTCCGTTTTTGTACGCATTCCAGTGATAGTTCCAGATGATGGCTGCATGTCCATCCGGCGGATTCTGTCCATCCAACTCACCTTTGGTGGGCCAATAATTCGTGGCCACACCGGCGAGAGCCGGACCATCCGTCCAAGCCAGACGACCACCGCTGGAACTTCGCTGGGCGAGAGCCCAGTTATGGTGGTGTGCCGCCCCCAAATAGGCTTCAGGGTAGGTCGACGGGTCGTGCGCAAGGCTTGTGATATCAGGTGGCTCGATGTTCGTTCCACCATAAGCAATCTGGACGGCTCCGCCCGTCTTGCTCATCACCCAGATTCCGTCTCCGGCGCTGTGGATCTTGTGGTTCCAGCCTGAACGGACCTGGCCACCCGAGTATACCTTGAGGTTACGGGCCGCAGGATACGAAAAACCGTGCGGCTCCTGTTTCTTGCCGTTGTCACGGTGACCGCCCCAACCCTTGTTCACGATTGAATGCGCGATCGAGCCGCGATGCATCGTGCGATAGGACTGAGACCACTGAGCCGCTGCCTTGGTCGCGAATCCGGCCAGAACGAGCCCGACTGCGGAAAACAGCCCAGAGATCAAAAACAGAGACTTACGGAACTTCATGAGTTCAACTCCTTATTGAGGTGGACGTTAGAGAGTTATCCCCGGCAAATGCTTAAGCATGACTGAAAATGCGTTTGTGCACCCAGTGTTGGTTACTCAGGCTTTGCTGGGAAAAAACTGACGCCCTCCTTCCTCGAGTTTGTGGGCGGTGTTGGGAGATTAGACTGTCATCTCCCAACACCCACCGAATCTTTTCCTGCCGGGCTTGCCCTTCGTGCTTGTTCAGGCTAACCGGCAGTTTGATTTTCAAAGCTCGAGTTTTGCGCGAGCAAAACTCGCAACAACCCGTCAGGGTTGCCCTAGAATTTGATGCGTACGCTAAAGTTCAGCTCACGCGGACGGTCCAGCCAGTTCGAGACATCATTGACTTCGCCATACGTGTTGAAATCAGCGCTCGTCGGCTCAAGACCCGAAATACCATACTGCTGCCAACGGATCTCGTCCATGTCGACGTCAAGGTCATCGGCCGGGCCCGAACTGGCTACATCCTGTCGGACATCCTTCTGGTTGAACAGGTTAAACACCTCGACAGCCACCGTCACCGTAGCCGTCTGCGAGGCGCCGATCTGCTTCTCAGCGTTCAGGTCCACACGCGTGTGCATCGGGCCATACTCGAACGAATCGATACCCTTTGCCAGACCCGTGAACTCGAACCGCTGACCAGTGAAGATCCGGTAGACCATGTTGGCGCGCAGGTTACCGAGTGCCTGCCCAGCCCACGGACCGAAATCGGCCGGTGTCGCGAACAGAAACGTCATCGAACCATACGCACGACGGTCACGGCTCAGCGGCTCACGCTCACCCGTTTCCTGGTTGTGACCGACGAGCAGGTTGCCTTCGCCCGTGCCAGGGTAGTTCGGGTTCGAGTTGATCCGCTGCCAGAAATCGGCGTCGTCGCTGCCATACTCGGAAGCGTCGAGCGTCCCGTCAGCGAGGGGACGGCCCCCGGCCGAGTAGTGCGACATCCACGGGATCCACGACCAGGACGACCGATTGTCAAGCGAAGCCTGACGGTTCCGGATCGCCTTGTTAGCTGCCGACGCGAACTTGTCGCGATCCGACGCGCTCAACGCCTGCGGGATCTCGGCACCCGTGGTCGGGTCGATCGTATAGGAGTTAAAGTAGTGTCCGTTGGCCACGAAGACCGAGTCCGGCCAAACGTCACGACGGTGTGCTGAATTCCGCCCCTGGTCAGCCCACTGCAGGTTATACCCGAGGTTGAACGCGAACATGTCCGAGAAGGTCTTCCGCAGATTAAGCTCGACCCCTCGTGTGTCACGCCAGATACCGTGTGCCCACCCCTGCTGTCCTGCGACATAGCCAGGAGCGGCCGGGTCGACCCACTGTTGCGA
>MDTE01065779.1_pt1 | contig 95077 bp, 68 predicted proteins | sample 811231 | NCBI WGS metagenome assembly MDTE01 (sample SAMN05326651, study PRJNA326480) | marine metagenome | isolation source: seawater | place: Indian Ocean: Red Sea | collected 2010 | reverse complement strand
GGAGATGACCGAGGAAGAAAAGGAAAAGGAAAACGCGCGCCAGCGCGCCCGGCGCGCGAAGATGACCGAGGAACAAAAGGACAAGAGAAACGCGCGCCAGCGCGCCCGGCGCGCGAAGATGACCAAAGAAGATTAAAATACGAATGTAATACAACAACAACTACACCATGCGAAGCGATTTCAAATTTCCAAAAGACTGACCGATCGATTCAACGCGTTCGAACCGGACGTGGTGATCACCTCGGACGCGGTGCGGTGCATGCATGCACGTTACGAATATAAATTACGAATGAATGAATGAATGAATCGAATGGATCAGCGATCGCGCAAGCACTCGAGCATGGCTTCGTTTCCGTATCGCGTCCACTCGTCGAAGGTCATGTACCTATTTCCTCGACTCTGCGCGCGCTGGATGACGGATAACACGGCGTCGAGTTGTTCGTCGGACACGTGTCTGTGACCGCTTCGCATGAGGTTAAAGTCGCCGACGAGACACTCGAGTTCGGTCTCGTCCAGGACGTTATCGCGATTGCGATCGTAACGCTGCCAAATGCCTCGAAGCACTTGTTCGGGCACCACTTCGGTGACTCTGACTTGTTCGAGCAACCACGAACCAGCTTTGGGATTCCACGCCGCTTCTTGGAACTCTTTCGTCTGCATCTCCGCCAGACGACTCGCGGTTCGATCCCACGCGAACTCTTCGTCTCGCGCGGCGTTTTTTCTCGACGCCGCCGACGACGAGCGAAATAAGTCTCGCGGAGGCGCGTCGGCGCTCACAAAGAGCTTCACCTTGTGCTCGTACATGACGTCCACGAAGGTTATGAAACGACGAACGAGATCTAACCTGTCCGAACTCAGTGTCGGCACGTTGCCGACGCCGATCGAGTTGAAGACACTCGCGAGCGCCGTGTAATCCGCCGCGCCGAGCGCGCTGTCGCAGAGCTCGTGAAAATCAAAGTGCGCGATGCCCCCGCCCGCGCGACGCACGTGCACCAATCGCCCGCCGATGGCGATCTGCAGCGGTTTAAACGAGCGCTCGCCCGCGAGCGTCTGTAAACGCGCGCTCAACCAGCGCTCTCTCGTCTCTACGTCGCCTTCCGACCGCCACGTCGCGTGGTCGCCCTCGCCGTGCGCGCTCCCCGTGAGCCGATAGTCTCTCTCGCTCGCCATCTCGTGCACGACACATCGTCTCTTGATGTCGGCGATGCACGGCAAAAACTGCGCGCGATTCAATCCATTTTTATACAATTCATCGGGATGGCGATTACTCGTCGTCACGACGAGCACGCCTCGCGCCCAAAGATTTTCCAACAGGCGCTTGACGATCATGGCGTCGGCGACGTCGACTATTTGAAACTCATCCAAACACAGCACCCGCATTTTTCGCGCCAACGCCGCGGCGTACTGCGCCACAGTGTCCATCTTCACCCCCGAATCCTTCAGTTTATGCAATTCGGTGTGCGTGGCGAGCATGAATGAGTGAAAATGTTCCCTTCGCTTTTCCTCGCCCTCCGTCCCCGGAAGCGTGGCGTGAAATAAATCCATCACAAACGTCTTCCCGCTTCCCGGCCCCCCGTGCACGTACGCCCCACCGCTCCCGGCGACGATCGTCTCGCTCGTCGACGCCCCGCTCGCGAACGCGCGCCCACCACCGCCCCCGAACCATCCGCCGAGCGACCACCCGCCCGTCGCGTCGCCGAATCCGCCCTCCCCCCCACCGACGCCTCGCGGCGCCTTCGCCCGCTCGCGCGCGTCATCCAGCACCCGCAACGCCTCGCACTGCGCGTCATCCGCGCGCACGACCCCTTCCGCGCACAACCGCGCGTACGCCTCGCTCGGCGTCTCGTCCTCGCGCACGAGCGCCGCGAAATCGATCCCGCTTCGCAACCCCTCGCTCGCGCGCGACGTCACCCACCGCGTCCACGTCCTCACCGACGACGCGCGACGCACCCCTCGACCGAATCGCGTCGCGCACGCCATCCCGCGACGTCCACCTCGCGCCGCGCGCGCGCGAATCCCGCGCACGGGATTGGCCAAACGCACTTCTCGTCATCCATCCGATCCGCACACGCGAGCGTCTCGATCGTCGCCATGTCGACGTCGCTCGCGACGACGACGTCGGCGACGCGATGCGCCGCGCGCGCGTCCACCTCGCGCGACGCGTCGTCGACGTCTCGCGGTGCGTACGCGGCGAGAATCGCGCGCGCGCGGTGCCCAGCGGCCACCTCGATTGTGATGACGACGACGACGGCGGCGACGCGCGCCGCGCGCGTCACGCGCGCGCGTCGCGTCGCGTCCCCGCGCCTCGTTCCCGCGTCGTCGTCGTCGTCGCGCGCGGCGTGCGTCGCGCGCGCCATCGCGCCGACGAGCGCGGACGACGCCGACGCCGAGGAGGTCAAGGTGGACGCGCGAGAGCTTCGGGAGGTGTTTAATGAATCCATCGCCGCCATGCGCACCGTGACGCCGCCGTTCGCGCAGGAGGGCATGGAGGAGAAGAAGGAGACGCTGAGCGAGTGCGACGTGGAGACGCTGGTGAAGAGCGATACGGTGTTTAACGCGGAGATGTCGTGGTTGGCGTTCAACTGGCGCGTGTTGGCCACGGCGGCGAACGAGGAGGTGCCGATTTTTGAGCGGTTGCGGTTCGTCGCCATCAGCGCGAGGAATTTGGATGAGTTTTTTGCCAAGCGGGTCGGGGCCATCAAGCGGCAGGCGGCGGCGGGGGTGGAGAATTTGGTCAAGCGACGCGGGCGAGACGTGTGGACGCCGGAGGAGACGTTGCAAAACGTGGCGGTGGAGGTGGAGAGACAGGTGGACGCGCAGGCGGCGTTGTTGGAGGATCACATCGTGCCGAGACTGCGCGAAGAACACGATGTTTCGTTGGAACAGTACGATGATTTGGATTCGGAGCTTCAGCGCAAGTTGGAGAAGTACTTTGAGGCGCAAATCGAACCCGTGCTCGATCCTCGCGCCATCGATCCGTGTCACCCGTTTCCGTTTCTCGGTTCACTCTCGCTCTCGATCGCGGTCGAGCTCGAGGATGCGTTCAAGCAGGATAAGTTTGCCATCGTGAGCGTTCCACCGTCGCTCGAACGTTGGATTCGTATCGCCACCGAGAAAAACGATCCGGTGCAACGTTTTTTACCGCTCGAGCAACTCATCGAGGCGCACATGGAGAAGCTTTTTCGAGGGTGTAACATTCGAGACACGCACGTGTTTCGAGTGACGCGCAACGCTGACATCGAGCGCAACGAGGACGAGGCGGAAGATCTTCTCGAGATGATGACGGATGAAGTGCGCGAGCGTCGGTTCGCGTCATTCGTTCGTCTCGAGATTCAGGACACCATGCCCGAGTACATTCGCGACAAGCTCATCGCGTCGCTCGACGGCATCACGCAGACGGATGTCATTACGGTGCCGCACCGCGCACCGCTCGGATTCGGCACCATCGATTCGATACCGGTGAATTTCGGCATGGACATCGAGATGCTCTACCCGCCGTGGTCTCCTCGCACGCACCCGCGTTTGGAACAAGTCAGAGGCAGAGAGGAGTCCATCTTTTCCGCCATCACCGAGGGCGACATCTTCGTGCACCATCCGTACGTCTCATTCGCGACGTCCACGCAGGCATTCATCGAACAAGCCTCGCGAGACCCGGATGTGTTGTCCATCAAGTCGACGCTGTACCGCACGAGTGATGACTCGCCAATCGTCAAGGCTTTGATCAAGGCGGCGGAGAACGGTAAGCAAGTCGCCGTGCTCGTCGAGCTCAAGGCGCGTTTCGACGAGGCGAGAAATGTAAACTTTGCCCAGCGTTTGGAAACCGCGGGATGTAACGTCGCGTACGGCGTCAAGAGCGTCAAGACGCACTCCAAGGCCTCGCTCGTCGTTCGTCGCGAGGGTAAAAAGTTGGTCAAGTACGTGCACGTCGGTACCGGGAACTACAACCCGTCGACAGCGGGCATCTACACAGATTTCGGTCTCCTCTCGCGTGACGAGGACCTCGGCGATGACGTGAGCAACCTCTTCAAGTTTTTGATGGGTCACCACTACCAAGAGCGCTTCAAAAAGCTCATCGTCGCCCCGCTTCGCATGCGAGATGAATTCGTGGAGATGATTGAGAGAGAGGCCGAAAACGCGTTACAGGGACGACCGGCGTCCATCATCGCCAAGATGAACGGTCTCGACGACGCCGCCATCTGCGCCGCGCTCTATCGCGCGTCCCAAGCCGGGGTCAAAATTCAGCTCATCGTGCGCGGCATCTGCCGCATTCGACCGGGCATTCCGGGTCTCTCGGAGAATATTCGCGTCGTCTCCATCATTGGCAGATTTCTCGAGCATCACCGCGCGTTCCGCTTTGAAAACGACGGTAATCCCGAGTTTTACATGGGTTCGGCCGATTTGATGCGTCGTAACTTGTTACGACGCGTCGAAGTCATCGCGCGCGTGTACGATCCGAAGATTCAACAAGAGTTACAAGAGGTGTTCGACGCGTGTCTGGCGGATCAAGTGCTCGCGTGGGAGATGGGTTCCGACGGTCGCTATTACCGCACACCGACGTCTCGAGGCGTCGCCGCGCGTCACGTCGCGAATCATCCGGGCAAAGGAAAGCTCATGAAGCTGAGCGCCGTCGATGGTTTGCACGAAGCGCTCATGCACGCGACGCTTCGATCGATGAAGCGTCAAGACAAGCGCGGGAATTTGACCAGTTTGGCGAAGAAGAAGAAGAAGCCCATCGAACGCGCGCCGAAGGAGGTTCAAGCGCGCACGCTGAAATCGAATACGACGCCCGAACTCAGCGACAACGCGCAAGTGGCGATCGACGCGCCCGTACCGGCGACCGAAGCGTCCAACACTCGTCCAAACTTTAAAGACGTCTTCTCTACGTCGTCGTCGTCGTCGTCGACGACGGAAAAACTCGAAATTCGTCCGAGTGAATCTTCCGAGTAAAATCCAACTGTATCTCTACTGTAGCTCTCGCGTCACGAGTCGAACATAGTCGCACACTTTACTTTCACACTTTAGCACTTTCAATGATGATTTCTTGCATGTTTGTTCAATACAACTCTTCAGGCGTTGGGAAATAGTTTACGAACGGGAACCTTCCCGTCGAGGCGCGCGGCGACAGCGACATCCCGCTCGGCGTCCTTCTCGGCTCGAAATGCGTCGTAATCTTCGAAAATCTTCTCCGGTGCCTCCCCTTTCTTCATCGGATCGCGAATCTCGTGTCCGTACGGAAAATCTGGTAACAAACTGTCCGGAGTCCACGTCTGTTCCTTCTGACTGAGAAACATCTCGATCATCGACGTCACGTTTTCCGCCATGGCGTCTTGTCCCTCGTCGGAGAGGTGCACTCCGTCGGAAAACGTATCCATGTTGTCCTTTTGCATCGCGTGCGTCATCCCGTGAATATCGCATCCGTACACCCACGTAAACCCCTCAGAATCCAACCGTTTCACAACCCGTTTCACCGCCGCCGCGTATTTCGTGAGATTCGGTCTCGAGTCTTCAAACGGTCCCCCCCCCCACGACGACCCGTACAGTCTCACCTGACACCTCCGTCTCTGTTTCGCGTCCACCACCGGCGGCGTCATCGCCATCACCAGCTCCGATCGCTCCGCCGCCGTTTTCAATATCTTGTACATGTTCGCCTCGTACTCATCCAGCTCCACCTTCACGACGTTTCGCGCTTCCGCGTCCGGCTTCGTCATGCGAAGCGCGTCATTCGTCCCGAGCATCACCGTGGAGAGATAAATCTTCCCCGGATGCGTCTCACTCTCCCCGAACGCGTGTTCGAGCACGTCGTCGCGCGCGCACCATCGAGAGTTGTATCCGCCGTATCCTCGATTGAAGACATCGCACGTGCGCGAGAATTTATTCGCCTGCGAGCCGAGACGGGAACGTCAGTCGATCGAAACATTCGTCATCGTCATCCTCATCGACGCGCGTCGAGACGTTCGAGAACGCGACCGCGTCGGTCGATCGAATCATGAATCATGAATCATCTTGAATGTCATCTTCATCGACGCGCGTTTCCGACGTTCGAGAGACGTACGAGGGCGGCGCCGAACCCGTACGGTTCGAACGAACGTTGCGTGAGCGAATCACCGTATAACACGATGCGTTTACGTCGCGCGGGCGCGGCCATGACGACGCGAAGTGAGGTAGTTTAAAATTGACATTCATCATCATTCGTCGACGCGCATGGGCGACGAGGAGACCTCCGGGAGGTTTTGGCGCGCGCGCGCGAACCGGTTGAAACGATTGACGCGCGGCGTTCGGTCGAAGAGCGTCGAGAGAGACGCTCGCGAGGATGCGGATGGGAAAGACGACGACGGTGATGTTTCAGATGTTTCACCGGTGTCGACGCGCGATGGGGACGCGGACGTCGACGCCGCGGCGTGGGCGCTGACGACGAGTGAGACCGCGCGAGTGGACGCGCGTCCGTCGATGTGGACGCCTCGGCCGTGTCCGACGACGATGGAGACGTCGACGAGCGGGTCGAGGTGGTCGGAGTCTCGGGGACGTCGACGCCGGGACGCCGACGGCGCGGCGGGCGACGCGTTGGACGACGCGCGGTCTTTGGATTCGCTGCGAGCGGGATACAAGACGTTACTGCGAGAGGTGACGGCGAGACACGCGCGGGTGCGAGAGGATATGGAGCGCGAGATCGCGTCTCTGCGAGACCGCGTTCGGGAGCTCGAGACGGCGGCGGACGCGCGAGACGGCGGCGCGGCGAGACGACGGTCGCCGCGACGAGAGGTTCTCGCGCCGAGATCGCCGGGCGACGACGCAGTGGCGTGTGAGTTATCGCCGATGTCTGCGGCGGATAGAACGCCGCCGCCGATGCCGCGAGAGACGAGTCCGGAGTCGGCGCGCGCCGACGAAAAGGAAAATGAAGACGCCGCCTCGACGCCGAAGGCGTTTCGGCCGCCTCGTCCGCCGAGTCGGGAGGGATCGGACGCGGACGATTCGTGGATCGAGGCGTGGGAACGCGCCGAGTTTTCACGCGGGGCGTTGCCTCTGAACGTGCGACCTGGGAAGGGGTTCGTGTGCCCGTTCACCGGTGCCGTCGTGAATAGAACGCCGTAGCGTACTCCAATTGTCAATTGTATTTACAACACTGTACCTCGTTCGCGCACTCGAGCGCGCCTCTGTTCTATGACGACCAAGGCGTTCTGAGCGTGATGAACCCGGGTCGTCCCATGCGCTGGACGTCCAAGGCGATGAATTGAAAAGGTAACCACGAGAGAGCGCGGCCGAGAGGACGCAACACTCGATTCCTCGACGCCACGGGTTCGAATTCACTCCACGGCGCGCTGGCGCAACTCTTCTTGACGTCGAGACTCTTCATCGCGTCCACATCCTCGGCGCTCAGTTCAAACCCGAAAATATCCGCGTTACTCGCGATGCGAGCCGGCGACGTCGATTTAGGAATCACGACGACGTCTCTCTGCACGTTCCACCGTAACACCACCTGCGCCGGACTCACCCCGTGTTTCTCCGCCAATCGCACCACGATGGGGTCCGAGAACAACGCGCCGCCTTGCGCGAGCGGCGAATACGCCGTCACCGTCACCCCGCGCGACTGCGAGAACCTCACCAAGTCGTCGTTGGCCCACATCGGATGCGACTCGATTTGGTTCACGCTCGGTTTAATCCTCGTCCGCGGATCATCCATCAACGCCGCCAACTGCGCCTCGTTAAAGTTACTCACACCGATATGTTTCACGAGTCCATCGTCCACGCACCGCTCCAACTCTCGCCAACACTCGGCGACGCTCGCCTTCGCGTCCGGTTGCAACACCGTCCCTCGTCGCCAACACACCGGCCAATGAATCAAATACAAATCCAAGTAATCTAATCCCAAATCATCCAACGTCGTCATCAACGCCTCTCGAACGTCCCTCGGCCGGCGTCGATCGTTCCACAGTTTGCTCGTCACCCACAGCGCGTCTCGCGAGACGACGCCCGCGGCGAACGCCTCGGCCAGAGCCTCGCCCACCTCGCGTTCGTTCGCGTACGCCGCCGCGCAGTCCACGTGGGAGTACCCGGCGAGAAGGGCGTCGCGAACGGCGTTTCGCACGTCGTTCGGACGCGCTCGCCACGTGCCGAGACCGACGCGAGGGATGGGGATGATTTTGTCGAGCGATGACATCGCGTCATTGACCGGCGTCGCGCGCATCGATCGCGGGCGACCGCGACCGCGAGGGCGCGAGAGGGTGGAGGAGAGACGCCGCGCGAACGATCGCGTCGCGTCGACGTCGACGCCGAGGACGCGCGCGCGCATCGAAGTGAGGATTTGAAGATGACGTCTCGACCTCTGCTCGACGTCTCGTCGACGCGGGACGAGGAAGAGGAGGAGGTGACGTCGACGTCGACGTCGCGCGCGGTCGGGAGAGAGATTCGCGCGCACGTCGGGTACGCGCTCCCGGTGACGACGGCGTCGCTGTGCAATCGAGCGAGAGATTTGATTTCGCTCGCCTTTGTCGGCGGCGAGAAATCGACGACGGCGCTGGCGGGCGCGGCGGTGGCGTCGACATGCGCGAACGTCTCCGGGAACGCAGTGTTGGTGGGGTTGACATCGGCGCTGTTGACGCTGGCGGGACAGGCGTACGGGGCGAAAAAGTACGGGGAGGTGGCGGCGTGGACGCAACGCGCCGCCGTCGTCATGTTTTTCGCGGCGACGTGCGTGTCGGTGGGATGGACGAGGATGGATCGCGCGCTCGTGGTTTTAGGACAAGACGCGGCGATCGCGAGCGCGGCCAGGGCGTATCTGCGAGGTTTGACGCCCGGGTTGTTCGCGTACGCCGGGAACGCGTGCGCGCAGGCGTTTTTACAGAGCCAGGGGACGACGCGACCGCAGGCGGTGAGCGGCGTCGCGGCGACGATGCTTCACGCACCGGTGTGCGCGGCGTTCAAAGCGATGGGATTCGGATTCGTCGGACCGGCGTACGCGACGAGCGTGTCGACGAGCTCGGTGCTGGCGTGGAATTGTCTCTTCGTGCGACTGCGGAGGACGCCGAACGGAGTGTTTCGAGAACGCGACGAAAGCGTCGCGCGCGCGCGAGACGCGTGTTGGCGCGGTTTCGTGCGCGAGACGATGTTTGACAGAGCCGGGTTGGTGGCGTTTCTTCAGCTCGGCGTGCCGGGCGTCTTGACCATGGCGGAGTGGTGGGCGAGCGAGTTTCTCATCATCCTCGCCGGTTACCTCAGGAATCCCACGGTGACGGTGAGCGCCATGTCCATCTATCAAGCGACGAACGCGTTCGCGTTCATGATCGCTGTTGGATTCGGTGCCGCGACCGCGACGCGCGTGTCGCACGAGGTGGGCGCTCGGAACGCGACGGGCGCTCGACTCGCGGCGGCGGTGGCGCTCTGTCTCATCGTCGTGGTCGAGCTCGTCGTCTCACTCGTCGTCTACCTCTCGCGAGACCACTGGGGCGCGGCGTTCACGAGCGACCCTCGTGTGCGAGCGCACGTCGCAAAGCTCATGCTCCCTCTCGCTGTGTACGTCTTCTTCGACGCCATTTGTTGCGTCAGCACCTCGGTGCTCCGCGGCGCCGGTCGCCAAGCCTTCGCCGCGCCCATCATCCTCGTCGCCTACTACCTCATCGGCCTTCCCGCCTCGGCCTACCTCGCGTTTACGAAATCCCACGGCACGATGGGACTCGCCATCGGCGGCGTTCTCGGCACCGCCACGCACGCCGGCGTCATGACGTTCGTCTCCGCGCGCGTCGACTGGCGCCGGGAAATCGAGCGGTCTCTCGACATTCGCCGCGTCGGCGCCGACGCCGACGACTCTGATTCCGATTCTCTTTCTAACCATGACGACGCCGACGACACGGCGCACGAGCGCACCGACGCTCGCAAACTCCTCGGCGCGGAATAGCGTAGACTAGCACACTTCCTAGCGCGCGTCGAGCGGTGGCGTTGATGAAAAAGTAAAAAGCCATTCGTTCGTCACTCCGCGACCCCGTCGCGCGCGCGCGTCGTCATGGGCCGCGTCGCGGCGACGAAATCCAAACGGAAACGATTTGAAGGGTGCGTGACGGCGATCGACGCGAGTGCTCGACGCGCGACGACGCCCAGAACGGCGCCGGGACGAAACATTTGGCGGCGGCGGCTCATTCGTCCCCGACTACTCTCGACGACGAGACTGACGACGAGACGCGCTCGCACTCGTATCAGGGACGGCGATGGCGTCGAGACCGTGGGATCGCTCACGTCTGGGATCAAGAATAAGCAGCGACGAAGCGAGGTGTACGGGAAACTTCGACACGAACGCGCGGTGGCGAAGAAGAAGCGCCGCGAGGCGAGACAAAAAGCCGAGGCGGAGGCGATCGACGCGGGGGAAGAGCCGGCGCCGAGACAGATACCGAAGACGATCGAGAATCAACGCGTGCGAGACGCGACCTTCATCGAGGACGCGGACGATGTGGACGTGGCTGAGCAAGACGCGGAGGATGAATTCGCGTCGTATTTTAGTAACGCGACGACGCCGAAGATAATCGTCACGACGAGTCGAAAACCGAGCGGGGACATGTTTAAATTTCTTGAAAATTTATTCACCGTCATCCCGAACGCGTATTACTACGCGCGACGAAGCTATCACATCAAAGAGATCGTCTCGTACGGGTCGGCGAGAGGGTTCACCGACGTCTTGGTGTTCAACGAGAATAAAAAATTTAGCAAGGGCGCGCGCGTCAACGGCTTGCTTCACGTGCACCTGCCCGAGGGACCGACGTGTCTGTACAAACTCTCCTCGCTCAAACTCTCCAAACAGATCAAAGGGCACGGGAAGGCGACGAGTCACTACCCAGAGTTGATTTTAAACAACTTCAACACGCGACTCGGTCATCGCGTGTCGAGAATGTTCGCGTCGGTGTTCCCGCAGAGACCAGAGTTTAAGGGTCGACGCGTCGTCACTTTTCACAATCAGCGCGATTTTATCTTTTTCCGTCACCATCGGTACGTGTTCGAGGAGAGAAAAGGTCGGCGATTACCGCACGCGGGGCACTTGGCCACGGCGGAGGTTCCCGAGCACGTGCGCGCGTCCATCAAGGAGGGACGAGGCAAAGGGAAAAAGAAGAAGATACGCGAGAGCGACGACGAGAGCGGGGAGGATGATAGCGATGACGAAGAGGACGAAGAGGAAAAGCCACAGAAACCACCACCAATCGATACGATGATTCAGGCGCGTTTACAAGAGCTCGGACCGAGATTTACGCTCCGTCTCATGTCGGTGCAAAAAGGCACGTTCGACTCCAAACACGGCGAGTACGAATACGTTCGAAACACGGACACCGACGGCACGAGACACTGTCGACGTAAATTCGTGTTGTAATTACCATCTTCATGAGTGTAGCGCGCGCGTGGTTGATATTACAAAGATGCGCTCGACCGACAAAGACCACCTCACTCTCCGCGTCACCCCACGATTCACGGTTCGTTCGTTTCCTTCGTTCATTCCTCGGTTCTCTTCGGCTCGGTTCGCGCGTTCATCCCGCCTTGAATAACAAAAACGCGACGTTGGAAATGTACATGTAGATGAAGTTGCCGCTCTCGTGCGTGACGTAACTCCCGAAATTTCTCCCCACGACGCAGTGCCACGTGGGGCCGTACTTTTTATCGAACTCCTTCTTCATGAACGCGGCGATGTCCTTCTCCACGTTGTGTCGCTCCATCGCCTAGTCGACGTCCCGGCGGTCAGTCGGCGAATCCAACCACCGCGGCGCGGCGCGTCCATCATCATCGAGCGCGTCGCGACGTACCTCGGTGGCTAATTTCACGGCTTCGTCTTGAACATCCTGCGCGTGAACGAGACCGACGTCGCGCGTCGAGCGTCAGTCATCGCGCGCCCGGGGACGCGTCGCGCGCGGGGACGATGGATGGGTCAACGACCGCGGGACGATTGGGCGCGCATCGACGTCATCGTCGTCGTCGTCGCGCGCGCGGGAATCGCGATCGAGACGCACGTTGGGCATGTCCGCCGCCTTGATGACGGACTTGCTCGTCTTGGCGTCGGTCATCGCGGCGCGAGAGGGAGAGGCGAGATGTGTGGCGATGTGTCGGGTGGTCGGCGAGTCAACGCGCGGGACGAATGTCAAATGAATGAATCCAATGAATGAATCCAGTGAATGAATCCAATGAATGGATGGACGGATGGGGCGAAGACGCGCGCGCGCATCGATGAAGCGCGTCGATGAAGCGCGTGTGTGTTTGTATTTGTACGTGCGTATTCCAATCCGCCGGACGCTGCTCGGCGTCGCCGTTCGTCTCGCGAGCGCTCTAATCGTCCCGTTGCCCTCGCGCGCGGTTCTTCCCCTTGAATTGCCTGTAACCGAACCACTCTAAGTTACCCGGCCACGTCGATGGATCGGGTTCGGGCAAGTTTTTGTTCGTCTCGCAATCCTCGTAGTACTGGTTGACGCCGCCGCGAAGATGAAACAAATTCTTGTACCCCGCCTGGTACATCTCGAACGCGGCGGGAAGCGACCCCGCGCCCTTGGTCGCGTCGGTGAACGACTTATTCTCCGACGGATCGCGCTCGAGCGAGCCTCCCCAGATGTCGCACATGATGATTTTGGTATTCTTATCCGGAACGAGCGCCTCGACTTCGTCCACGAAATTCGCCTTCACCTTTTTAAATCCCGGCAATCGAAGCTTGGCCAAGATCCCGCCATCAACGTACGGACAACTCACACTTCCCGGCACCGACCACTGCTCGAAATCCGGTTCGAATCGCACGTCGAGCAACACCGCGTTCTGTCGCATCATCTGCGCGCACTCGGCCGAACCCACCGTGCGCATCTTATACTTCGTCTTCAGCTCCTTATGAATCCTTCGCCACTCGCGCGCGCCCGGTCCCATGCCTGGGACGATCCCCCGCTTGTTCGGCGTTCCCTCGAGCTTGGACGGGTCCACCGCGACGACGCGAGACGCGCGTCCACCGCTTCGATGACCGGGGACGCGTCCCGGGACGATCCCGGTCGACGATCGACGCCTCGCCGCTCGGGACGCGCCCCGCGCGACGACGGACGACGTCCCGTCCGCGCATCCGTAACTCTCACGCGCGGCGAACATGTCGCGCGCGCCGTCGAGTCGCGAAGTGCCGCGATGTTTTCTGGTCGGATGCGAGAAAATCACGCGGATAGACCGCACTCGTTCGCGCGCGCGCGAACGACTCGCGCCTCGGTGATCGACGCGACGCGTGAGGAAACATGCTCGCCTCCACCATCGGCGCGTCCGCGCGCGTCGTCGTCGCCTCGCGCGCGCGTACGAGGACGACGAAACGAACTTTGGGGTTGGGGCAACTGCCTCGTCAGCGTCGATTCGAACGAACCGCGCGCGTCGACGCGCGCGCGACGGCGGGCGACGACGGTGGGAGTGCGTTCGTGGGGTGCGCGCGCGTCGCGCCGCGCGCGCGAACCGGCGCCGAGAGGCGCCGAGGCGACGCCACGACGGTGCGCTCGACGGCGGTGGCGCGCGCGAGCGACGACGCCGCCCCGCCGAGCACCTTCTTGCTCGGCATCGCGTGGTTCTTCGCCCATCAGCTCATAGGCGTCGGAAACGACGTCATCATGAAGTTTACCGGTCAAAATCTCGGCGTCGCGCAGGTGGTGTTTTTGCGTTTTCTCTTCGCCACGCTGACCATGGTTCCGGTGATGGTGGCCGGCGGGAAGGAGGCGTGGCAGACTGATCGTGTGCCGCTGCACATCGCGCGATCGGCGCTGCTCGCGGGGGGTATATTTTTATACGTCAAGGGCCTGACCATAGCCCCGATCGCGGTGGTGACGACGTTGAATTTTACAATTCCGTTGTTTACGCTCGTGCTCGCGCGCGTCTTTCTCAAGGAAAAAGTCGACGCCACGCGATGGATCGGTACGCTCGTCGGATTCGCCGGGGTCATGGTCGTCATGCAACCGGGGGGAGCGGTGTTTAATCCCATGTGGCTCGTCGTCTTGCTCAGCGCCGCGATGTTCGCGTCGTTGGACGTTTTGAATAAAGTCTTCGTGGGCAAGGAGAGCTTTTGGGCGATGATTTTCTACACCGCCTTCTTCACGACGTGCATCGTCGCGTATCCGGCGCTTTCGGCGTGGGTGCCGCCCACGGTGACGCAATACGGTCTCATGGCGTGTCTCGGTGCCGGCGCGAACGCGTTGCTGTACTGTTTGCTCAAATCCTTCAGCATGGTGGACGCGAGCGCGTTGGCGCCGTTCCGTTACACCGAGCTCATTCTCTCCGCCACGGTCGGGTTCTTACTCTTCGGCGAAGTCCCCGCGTCCACGACGCTCCTCGGTGCGCTCATCATCGTGCCCAGCACGCTGTACGTCGTGTGGAAGGAGAACCAAAAGAGTTCGGATTGAGCGTCGCCGGCCGCCGTACGCGTAGTAACACAGCCGGCGCTATTTTTTCAACACTTACATTCATTACAGTAATACAAACGAACGGTACGGGTACACACGCGAGCTCACACCCCCCCTCCCCTCGCTCGCTCCCTCGTCTAAAAGCAACACCAGCAGTCGAAGGGACAATCGCCCGCCGGTTCGCCGTTCGGTCCGAGTTTTCTCCCCTTTCCATCCACCCCCGCGCCCTCCTGTCCGTGACGCATGTCGGTGAAATCCCCGTACGATTTATACACCGGCAGCCCGTCCTCAAACCGTCTCGCCTTTTCCACGGGCACGAACTCCGGCGTCGTGCGCCTCTGTTTCGGTTTCTTTTGTCCCGGAAGCAACACGCGGACGCGCGCCTCCTCCTCGCCGCCGCCGTCGCGTCCCTCGGCGCGCTTTTCACTCTTCATCCTCTTTTTCGCCTTCCCGAACAAAGCGTCGACGTCGAAATCGTCATCCTCGACCGCGTCCGTCGTCGTCGTCGTCGTCGTCGAGCTCCCCCTCCTCGTCTCTTCGTCTCCATTCGCGCGCGCGTCCGTCGCGTCGCCGTCCCCGGGTTTGGTTTTCATCCACCCACCGCCGCCGCCGGTCGTGGTCGTCTTCATCTTCGTCTTCGTCTTCCTCGTCGTCGTCGTCGTCGTCGCGCTCCCTCTCGACGCGTCTCGCACCGTCGAGGATTTCTTCGTACCCATCGCGATCGACTCGCGCGCGCGCGCCCTCCACCGCGCGCTTCCGTCGTCGCGCGCGGGACGTCCCGAGAGAGATAAGAAGTGACGCGAGATGACATGAAATGAAATGGACGCCGTCGCGCGCGTCACTCACCGCCGCGTCGACGTCCGCGTCGACCTCGACCTCGACCTCGACCTCGACCGCGCGTCTCCGAGACTCGATCGTCGTCGGCGGCGGCGGCGACGAGCGCGCGCGCGGGGATCATGCGCGCCGGTGGTGGCGTCGCGCACACGTCGACGTCGACGTCGACGACGGTGCGCGTCGAGCTCGGTGCCAAGACGGAGAACGCGACCGGTGATAAGAAAAAAATGCCGCCCAAAGAATCCTTCTGGAGAGTGCATAAAGAGGAACTCCGCGAGCTCGTGCCGTACCTCTGGCCCGCGGGTGAGCCCCTCCTGCGCGTCATGTTCGCGGCGAGCGTGGCGTTTTTGTTGGCGTCCAAGGCGGCGAACGTCATCGCGCCCATCGCGCTCAAGACGGCGGTCGATAGGATATCGAGAGGCGATGGACGGTATCTCACCCCGATCGTCATGTACGGGGGGATTCGATTCGGGGTGAGTCTGTGTAGTGAGTTGAAGGATAACTGCTTCGCGTACGTGGCGGCGCACGCCAGTCGAAAAATTTCCCTCAGAGTCTTCACGCACGTGATGGATCTGAGTTTGAGGTTTCACATCAATCGAAAGACGGGAGCGGTGATACGAGCGTGCGCGAGAGGGTCGGAGTCGTTCGCGAATCTGTTGCGATACATATCGTTTCAAGTGGCGCCGATATTTTTGGAGGTGGGATTGGTGTGCGCGTATCTGTTTTCGCAGTACGAGTGGTACTTCGCGGTGATCACCGCGTCGGTGATCGCGACGTACATTGGATTCACGGTGCCGTTTACCGAGTGGAGGAATAAGTTCAGACGCGAGATGACCGTGGCGGACGATGCGTTTAATCAAAAGGCGACGGATTCCTTGTTGAACTTTGAAACGATTAAATTGTTTTGCGCCGAACCGCACATCGGCGAGACGTACGACGCCGCGCTGCGAAAGACGCAGCAAGCGACTCTGAAGACGCAGAGATCACTCGCTGGATTGAACCTGGGTCAAGCTCTCATTATCGCGTTCGGAATCAGCGCGTCGCTCGCGCTCGCCGCCAAGCGCGTCATCTCGGGTGACATGACCGTCGGTGACTTCGTCCTCGTGAACACGTACATTTTACAACTCTACGTCCCGCTCAACTTTTTGGGAACGTATTATCGAATGATCAAGCAATGCATGGTTGACGTCGAATCGATGTTCAAACTGTTGAAGGAGGAGAAGGACGTCAACGACGAGCCCGGCGCCAAGGATCTCGTCCTGAAGTCAAAGGAAGACGCGCGAGTGGAATTCGACGACGTCGTCTTCGCCTACAACCCAAAGGAGCGATTGATCCTCAACCGCGTGTCTTTCACCGTCGATCCGGGGACGAAGGTTGCGCTCGTCGGTCGGTCGGGTGCGGGTAAAAGTACGATTAGCAAGCTGCTGTACCGCCTATACGACATCCAAGGCGGCGTCATTCGCATCGCCGGTCAGGATGTGAAGCATTGCACGCAGCGAAGCATTCGATTGCACATTGGCATCGTGCCGCAAGACTGCGTGCTGTTCAACGAAAGCATCGAATACAACATAGGCTTTGGAAAAATCGGAACGGGCGAGATCGCGACAAAGGAAGAAGTCTCCACCGCCGCCGAACACGCCCAATTCGATGAGTTTGTGAAGCGTCAACCGTTGGGTTACGATACTCTCGTCGGCGAACGCGGTTTACGACTCAGCGGCGGCGAAAAGCAGCGCGTCGCCATCGCCCGCGCACTCTTGAAAAACCCACCGATCATGGTTTACGACGAAGCGACGTCGAGTTTAGACACGCACACCGAGAAACAAATCATGATGGCCATCAACTTTGCCGCGCAAGGACGCACCAACCTCGTCATCGCGCACCGATTGAGCACTGTCATGGACAGCGATCAAATTTTAGTGCTCAAGGAGGGTGAAATCGTCGAACGGGGCGACCACGTGGCGCTTCACGCCAAAGAGGGTGGTTTGTACCGAGACATGTGGGATCAGCAGCTCAATTCGAGAAGTTCCAGAGAAGATCGAGTCGCATCCGCAGCGACTCTGAATGCGTTTTAGAATCTGTAAATGGTATTTACAACGTGCCTTGAAAATGCGTTTAAAATGTACAAAGAGTTTAACAATGCGCGCACGTGAAAATCTATTTAACTCTCTTATTGTTGATTGGAGCACTTCGGTGCTTTGGTGCCAATTTTGTTCTACGTTTCTTGCCCGTGACGGATGTTTTCAACATTAGCAAATTTGCAGCCAACTGTTGATCGTCATCCTCTTGAGACGCAGCTCTCATCACGCGGGGCAGTGCTTGCGTTTGGTAGAGCGGACGTTCGTGGTGTATGTCCGAGGACGCGTCGATGTCCGCGGTCCGTTGAGGCACGTGCTGGTACGTCGTTCTGATGACGGGATCGCTTCTCGGTGGTTGTTCGAGCGGTTCTTGAGTGATTCGCACGCGCACACTTCCGACGATCGTCTCGGTGATCGACACTCCCGATACTCCCTGAGGAGGCACAGAGATTGGGACGTAGTACACCGTCGGGGTGACTACTTGCTCCATGGGACGCGTGCTGACACCCGGCGGTGGTATCTCCGAACCCCGCGCCAAGGCGGGACTACGAGGAAGGAAAGATTCCGGCGCATACACCTGATCACTTTGCGCCGCGAGCCGTGTCGGAGTGGTGATGTTGGAAATTTCATGCACCCGGTTATAAAAGTCACTCAGTTGCTCGTGCCTTTTATCATCAAAGTAGACCGGCGTGCGCTCCGGTGCGGAGGGCAACCCAACATCGGTGTGTAAAAAGCCGCTGATTTCTCCAATGGCGACGTTTTGTGCGTGCTCTGTCTGTTGACCCGAGTGTCGTCCCTGGGCCGGAGGCGCCGAACGCGGCAGATCCGGCAAGCGCGACAGACTGTTCCTCTGACTAACGTTAGGCGCATCTTGGTCATGCTCGTGCACCAACTCCCGAGTCGGGACGGTTTCGACATCCACCATCTCATCTTCTTGTTGACGCGCGGAGCGCTCTGACGAACCGTCTTGTTCAGCGGTTTTGCGTTTCTTCGGCGACGGCGTTCGAGCTCTCGGTGGAGTTCTCGGAGGAACGTAACTTCCAGAAGCATCCGTAGAAGATGTAGGCAACTTTCTTTGCTTTTTTGATGGGCGCCCATTCTTACCGGCGTGTCGATATAATCGCACGTATCCGTTCGCCGCTTCTTCAGTCAAATTGAAGACTATCTCGACGTCGTGAGCAGAACTTTTTGTGCTGGCAGCTTTGACTTGAACCGTCGTGAGTGTCCATCCTGACGTATCTAAGTGATGCGATAGTACTTTTACTCTAAGAAACGTCGGAACTTTTACCCCGGAAACTTCGTGGCGCAGCGCCGATGATATCTCTGCCTTGGTCTCCCGAGTCAACGACTTCGCGGAAATATCGAGCAACGCCCCCGGCGCGCACAATTCGATCAATTGGTCGTTCGTATACCACGCCTCCCGACCATTCAGGGTGTCCGTCACGGAGACGACGACTTTTTCCGGTGAATACAACACATTCGCCTCGAACGGCACGTTTCGGTTGCGTTTATGCGTGTCTAGCGCAGCTTTCGCCTGAGCCGATTTCTGTTGCCCCTTTTTGCCAGATGTTTTCGCGAGAGCATCCCGTCTATTCGTATCTTCTCTCTTTTGTTTCATCGATTCTCTCAAACTCTCCGCGTCGTTCGCCATCAGACGCCTCTTCGACACCCCCTCGTCCAAATCCTCGAGCTCTCCTCGCTCGTTCAAGTACTTGAAACTCTCCGACCTCGCCGGCCTCGTCCCCGGTAACCGCCCGTCCGACGCTCTCGATTTCACATCCCCCTTCCCCTTCGCCTTCACCTTCGTCCCCGACGGCTTTCGCGTCGTCTTTTGTCCCAGCGCGCGTTCGGGCGAAAACGCCAACCGCGTCCTCGCGCTCACCGCCCCCGTGCGCGTTGACCGAGACCGAGGTTTCGCCTTCCTCTCCCCTCCCTTGCTCTTTCCGCTCGACCCTCGCCCGCGTTGGTCGTTCGTTCGTCTCGACGCGCTCGGAACGCACGCCTCCGCCTCGTCCTCGTCCCCCCCGTCGCTCTCCCCTCGGCTCGACGTCTCGCGCGCGGTCGTCGTCGGCGCGCTGAATCGCACCGCCCCGATTCCCGTCGTTTTCGGCGTCGACGCCGGCCTGACGACGTGTCGCCGCTCGAACACGGGCGCGCCGGGAAGCGCGGGAGGCATGTCGCCCGCGCGCACGTCCGCGCGGCGCGCGCGCGAGCTCGGACGCCGACGTGTGCGGCGACGACGCAACGACGCGGGATCGGTCGACGAGGCCCCTCGAGGCGCGAGGCGCGTCGGTCGTTTTTTGGGGGATTTGGAGTTTGATGGGGAATGTTGATTTTGACTATGTGTCACGATACCATTGGTCCGATGGAGGCGGATCGGCGCCGCGCGCGACTAGGCGAAGGCGTCGGCGCTCACGCGTACCGGATGACCGGCGCGAGGGGAATCGGGAGTGGATTTGGACCTGTCTCGATCGATGTTTTCTCGCTCGGCGGCGGTGAGGTCGTCGAGAAAGGCGGAGACGACGGTTTGGGGGATGTTTTCGTCGACGGCGATGCGCTGCTTGCAGAGCTTGAGCGAACCGTCCTCGACGACGCGGAGGGTTTGTGTCGTCGAGAGGGCGACGGAGGCCCAGTGGAGGAAGAAATCGGAACGGTCGGTGTCTTTCTCGAAGTGGTGCTTGGTGACGGTGAAGATGTCGACGCAACAGATCTCGATGCGCGAGCGGCTGACGTTTATGACGATTGGCGCTCGGTGTTTGGTGTGTTCGGCGAGGAGTTTCTTCGTCTTTCCTGGATCCACCAGAGAGACGGTGTACTCGGGAGGCGGACCGAACAGATTGTGTGTGAAATCCAACCCATCGCCGCTTCGAATCGTCCGAGAAGCGACGAACATGATGCGAGCGGCGCCTTTGACGCACGCCTCCTTCTTCTCGTCCGCCGTCACGTTGTTGACGTTACACGTGCCGCACTTTTGAAGCGCAGACTCAATCTCCGCGCACGCGCGCATGAAATGCACGCGAAAAGGACCGGTCGATATGTACGAGCTGTTCCATTCGTTCTCTGGAACGTTCTTGAATCCCGCCGCCGCGTCGGACGTCGACGCCTCGGGAGCGTCGGTGAATCGCAACAAAAATCCCTCCTCTCTCTGCCAATCTTTCATCATCTGCCCTCCGTTATCGATGTTTTTCACCGATCGCGCCGCGGTCACAGCGAATGGCGGGGCGTCCACGAGCAACTTTCTCAGCCACTTCGCGGTGAGAAGCGCTCGCACTTCGTGCGAGTTTTCCGCGCGGCGAAGCATTCGCACGGCTTCGTCCATCGTCTCGATATTTTTGGGTGAAAAATCCTCTCCGTAAATCGCCTCGCTCCTCGTTTTCGAGTCGTAGCGTCTTGTGAACGACATCTTGTTCACCCCGTTCGCGAACGCCGGCAGCTTGCTCGAGAGAAAGCCGTGTAGATAGCGTTTGAAATATTCGTGATCGAGACTCGCGCCCCTCTCTCTCTTTTGCAGTTGCACGTGTCGACGCCATTCCTCCACCCACTTATCGAAACGCGCGTTCACTAAATCTTCCACAGACTCGTCGTTCACTTCTCTGCGATCGACCAACACCTCGTACGCGCGAAGCATCATCTTCGGTTTGATGACGCTATACCAATTTTCCTCGGCGCTCAGCTTGTCCAACACCGCGTCGACCCACTCCTCGATCACTCGCGCCCGCTCGCCGCTCCTCGCCTGCATTTCAGTCACCTTGTGAAACGTGTCTTGCACCATCTCATCCACGGGCGAACTCGGGGACCTCGGTGACGACACCTCCCCGCTCGACGCGAAATCTTTCCCTCGCCATCCCGCCGCGAGCGTCGCCTCGAAATCGCGCGTCCGCGACTCGAGTTCCTTCAACACCTCCTCCACCGTCACCGCCCTCCCGCTCTCACACGCCCACTCCGCGACTCCATCACACAATCTCTTCACATCGCTCAGCGTCGCCTCGTCCATCCTCTTCCCGCAGTCTCGAAGCGTTCTGTACGCCAACACCGTCGCGTGCGGCGTCGCGCACAGCGCGATCGACTCCGTCACCGTCATGCGTCTCGTCATCCCTCCTCGCACCCTCCCCATCGCCATCACCGCTCGCGATCGATCACCACCGCTCCCCGCCCCCACCTCTCCCGTTCGCACGCGAAGCGACCGCACCGCTCGCGCCGCGCCATCGACATCGACATCGACCGCCTCGTCGTCGTCCCCCATGACGAGACCCCCGCGGTCAATCGAGCGCTCGCACCGTTCGAACGCCGCCCGTCGCGTCGCCTCGCCTCGACCGCTCGACCGTTCGTTCCTTCCGTTCGATCCGACCTATACGATCGATCCGACCGACGCGCGCTCCCGTCATCATCCATCCATCGCATCCATCGCGCGCATTCATCCATCCACGCGTCTCGCGTCCGACCGACCGCGGACCACGCAGACCGAGGACCAATCAGAACCCCCCGACTCGATCGGGGCGTCGTGTGTCCCGTGACTCGTCGATCGACGAGTCGATGGAGACCCACGCACACACCCGCGTGTCATATCCCGTGCCGAGGTGGGTGGTGATCGACACCCACCCCGGGCCGGCCCGAGGAGGGGGGTCGTTCGTGGGTCACCACTCGACGGGGGCACCATGCGTGACGTGGGGAAGATACGCGCGTCGTCGCACGGATCGAATGGATCGAACGCGTCGACGGTCGGGAGTGCGCGACGCGCGAGAGAAGAGGTGCGTCGACGATGAGGAACGCGTGGAATCGATGTGGACGACGCGCGCGCGTGGAATCGAGGGGACTCGGGGGGGGAATCGGGGGAGGGCGAAGGAGGAGGCGATCGAACGGGAACGTTGAGCATCTCGATTGGAATGCGATTCGACCGGATTCGCGCGCGATGGAGCGCGCGAGAGAGCGCGGTGGGCGGTGCGCGCGGGGTGATGGAGAGACTGACGAGGGTTTCGTGGACGCTCGGTGGTCCGAATTCGATTTTTGGGGCGATAGGGACGAGAAAAGATGATGACGACGATCGCCGCGCGAACGACGGCGTCGACGAGAATGGCCAAGGCGCCGAAGGCGTCTCGCGGCGCGAAGACGACGACCGTGATGCGACGCGCCGCGTTGGTGACGCGACCGGCGCGATCGGTCGCGTCCAAGGCTGCGGCGGATGAATTGGTCGATGGCTTGCAGGACAAGTTGAGCGAAGTCAAGACGACGCTGGGCGAAGCCTGGGAGGATTCGGACGAAAAGCCGGCCATCGTCACCCTCGGCGTGTACGGTTTCGTCGGTCTCGTCGCGTTGAACGGTACCGTGAGAGCCGTGGATAGCCTTCCGCTCGTTCCGTTCCTGCTCGAGCTCGTCGGTATCCTCTTCTCCGCGTTCTTCGTTTACCAAAACCTCCTCTACAAGCCGGACCGCGCCGCGTTGCGCGAGACTATCAACAAGACGCTCAACAAGATTTTGTGATTTTAGCCAAGACTTTGTAAGGAAATTTAGTCATCTGGCGCTACTTGTCGCGTGCTTTTCCACCATTCGCGCGTTCGGTCGGACGTGTTTACTGTTATGCTAAGGTTTGTCTCGATTGAAAACAACTTAGAGTCTAAGATGCGAGCGCCGAGGACGCTTACGCCTTCGTGGTACCGAACACCTTCGCCTTTTCGTCCGAGGTTTGGAAGCGACCGTGGCCGAACTTGGAAGAGGTATCGATGAACTTGAGCGCAATCTTCTCCGTGGCGACACGACGCGTTTGCTTGAAGAGGGATTGACGCATGGTGATCAAGCGCTTGCGCGGACCGACGACGCCACCCTTGATCATGACGTAGTCGCTCTTGACGATACCGTAGTGACCGAAGCCACCCATCGGGGTAATTTCCTTCTCGGTCGGGTCGTACGCGGTGCTCGCGCTGAAGCTGTCTTGACCAGCCTTGCCGATCTTGTACACCTTCTTGTTGAGCTCCGTACGATGGTGGTAACCGTGTTGACCGGCACGGGCAACCGTGTAAGACACACGAGACGGGTGCCACGCACCAATGCAACCAACCTTGCGCAAACCTCTGTGGGTCTTACGCGGGAGACGGGTGACACCCCAACGGGTGACGACACCTTCGTAACCCTTACCCTTGGTGACGCCGATGAGATCGATCATCTCGTCTTGTTGGAAGACGGTGTCAACCGGCACAGCCTTTTCGAAGAGCGCGTAGCCAAAGTCAACCTTGGCGGCGGTATCGCCACCGTTGACTTGGATTTCCATGATGTGCGCCTTCTTTTGCTTCAAGCCCGCAACCTTGCGAACTTGGGTGTGCGCGATGACGCGGATGATGTCGCAAGACTTCTTGAGTTCCTCCAAGTCCTTTTCGATGGTACCGTTGGTGTAGTTCTTCGTGTACTTGGTGAAAGCCTTCTTCTTGGACTTGAACCAGTTCTTGTAGAAGCGACGACGAACTTCATCGTTCAAGTGCTCAGCCCAGACGGTCTTCTTACCGCGCAAGCCCTTCGGCGTGCGCACGTAGCCGACGAGACCGACGACGATGAGTTCCGGGCACTCGATGATGGTGACCGCATCGCACTGTTCCTTCTTGTGCATCTTGGAGCCCGGCTTTTCGACATCGCGGACGATGTGCGTCATGCCAGCCTTGAAACCCATGAAGGCGGTGAGGTGCGGCGGCTTGCTGACGTCATCCTTCGGGAAGGACTTGACCTTACCGCGAGAGCGCTTGGAGCGCTTCTTCGGCAAGAAGCCAAGGTTACCGTAACGCGGGTCTGTGTGCGTGAAAAAGATGAAACAAAACAGTCAGTCCATTTGCTCTTCGCCATCGCGCTTGCCGTGCGCGTCGGTGACCGGCGCGAGAGACGCGACTTTCCCGTCATCGTCCACTCGCTAGGGCTTTCGCGCCGCGATCGAGTCGAGCTCGTTGAGCATCGCGCGCGGTACGTACGTTCGAACTTGCGATGAGACACTGCGCGCGAGGAAAACGAAATCATTCACACCGATCGTCAGTCTCGCGTTCGCTCACGACGGACACACTCGCGCGCGCGCGTCGAAGATCGCCAGCCGTCGCGATGACCACGAAACCCTGCGGGTGCGGTGGGAGAGGTCATCGTGCGCCCGCGTCGTCTCTCGCGCGCGTCCGAGAACGCGCGAGAGAGACGCGCGCGACGCGCATCGAGAGACGTTCGTTCGTTCTCGCGACGGCGGCTTCGCGACGCATCCATCACGCACTCTCGCTCGCGTCGCTTTAAGAGGCGGCATCGATGAGCGCGCGCGGGCCAAGTCGCCGGGATGGAGGGGGTCGGCTTGGCCAATCATGAATATACATATGGGTAAACAGTGTGACATAGCTAAGGCTCTAGAGGAGGCTCGACGTCCGCCGGCGTCCAACGGCGTCGTCATCGCTCGTCGATCGTCGCGGACTCGGGGTCGCGATCGACGTCGACGCGTAATTTATCGAGCGCGTCGCGAAGGACGGCGACTCGTGGACGCCAGGAGGGATCGACGCGAACGTCGCCGAGTGCGGCGGCGGCGGCAAGACGCGCCTCCGCCGCCGCCGCCGCTGCAGCCGCGCGATCCGCGCGTGCTTTCGCGGCGGTGGCGCGGCGTTCGAGAAGGTTTCTCGCGCGTCGCTCGGCGTCTTGCTCGGCGGCGCGCTTGGTTTCGAGTTCAGCGCGCTGAGCCTCGAGCTCGCGCTCGCGGCGACGCTTGGCGCGCTCGAGGTCCGCGAGCGCCTCGGCTTCCATCTGCGCGCGCGCATCCATCAGCTTTCGCTCCTTCGCCTCGGCTTCGATTTCGGCGCGAGACTTTCCTTTCTCCTTCGTCTTCTTGTTTGATTTGTTCTCTGTCGTCTTCTTCTTGTCTGCGTTCGCCGACGCTTTTCTCTTTTTGGGCTTTGGGTCCTCCTTGGCGCGTTCAGCGACGAGCGCGTTTCCGTTGAATTCCATCCCGTTCAGCGCCTCGATGACGCCGCGCATGCCTTCACCGTCTTCACACTCGACGAACATGTATCCCATGTGTCCCCCACCGCGCACGGGCACGCGAACGTTACGAACTCCCGGTAATGCCGACGCCAAGTTCTTCACCGCGGCGACGTCGGCGGTTTTAGACACGCGCGAGACGTACGCCGTTCGAATCGCCGCGCCCTCCTCGACCGCTGGCGTCGTCGAAACATCGAGCTCCGAAGAGTCCTCGCTCGTCGTCTCCGTCGCCGTCGTGGACGCCTCGGACCCAGAGGACGACCGTTCGTCGGCGGCCGCCGCGCGCGCCGCGCGCGTCACGCGTCCGATCTCTCCGCTCCTCAAACGAACCTTGATGCCGTCGGCGTGAAAGCTCGAATTCGTGACAAAGTCCGATATCTCCCCTCGCGCCGTCCTCGTTCCGTCGCCGTCGCCCGGTCGCTTCACGAGCGCTATTTCCACCACGTCACCCACACGCAGCGCATCGCGGCGCCTCCCACACCGCGCGTCGTCGCCGTCGTCCCTCGCGGACGCGCGAACCATCGCGCGACGTTCACCCCCGCGCGCGCGTCGAGCGCCTCGCCGTCCCGCGAGGACGCGTCCGACCGAGGCGAGACGCGCGGACGTCATCGCGCTTTTTCAGAGGCGAGCTCTGCGGCGACGGCGCGTCGCCGGCGTCGCGCCGTCTCGGCACCGGTGCGGGGTCGATGAGACCACGGCTGATGCGATGATGCGATACAACTGACTACGGTGCGCGCATCGGTGCGTTTACTCGCGGCTCGACGCGGCTCGCGACGAGACATCTAACTCTATGCGATAAATCGCTATTCTCTGTTCCGGAAACAGCGACTCGAAAGGCGGCGGCGACGGTGGCGGCGACGGCGCGCCGACCTCGCGAACCTCCTCGATTCGAAGTCCGCACGCGCGAATCTCTTCGAAAAAATCGAGATCCATCCCGTCGTATCGGTGCTTGGTGTGCGCGTACCAAAACGCCGCGTCGCGCCGCTTCGCGTTCCCCACGAGAAGCGCGGCGACGACTCTCGGTAACATCTTCACCCCCGCGTCCTCGTACACTAAATCCGCCCCCAGAATCGCATCGAACGACTTTAAATCCTCCTCTCGCGCGTCGGCGTCCTCCTCGTCGTCGTCTTCGACGGCGCCGTCGACGTCGGTCCAGTCCAACGCGCGACACCGAACTCGATTCGCATCCTCCTCTCGCGTCAGATTCGCCCGAATTCGGCGCCGTAACCACGCCAGCGCGCCGCCCGAAACCATTTCCGTCAATACCACGCGCTCGACCGCGCCTCGCCGCGCGAGCGCACACCCGAGCCAACCGTTCCCACTCCCGAGCTCGAGCGCTCGGGGGCGTCCGCGCGCGTCGTCACCGCCTCGCCACTCGGTCGTCGACTCGAGAAACCGCGCGAGACGACGCGCGGCGGGCCACGTCAACTGTCCCGTGGTGTTGAACGACGTCGTCGCCGCGTATTCCTCGGCGGTTCCACCGTCGAAATCGTCACTCATCGGCGCGCAGTGACGCTTCGTCGTCATCATGTCGCACCGCCGACGCGCGGCGAGCGGTGCCGACGCCGAACCGAGCGGACGAGCGATCGACGCGATCGTGTTGTGCGGATTACCCCCGAACCCGACGCTCATGCACCGCGAGGCGCGGTACGCCGGGGTGGGAACATCGGCGAGACGAGGGGACGCCAACGGTAATCGCGCGCGGGGCGCGGCGCACGGCGCGGCCGATGACGCGAACGAGCGCGCGCTGTACCACGCGGGGGTGTTAGACGAGTGCCCGAAACCGACGGAGGAGGCGCCGGCGCGATACCCGGCGCAGATGGCGACGCTGGCGCTGCCGAGGGGAGTGGACGTGTACTCGGAGGACGACACACGCGACGACGGCGCCACGGCGAGGTACCCCGCCATCCTGACGGACGCCGGTGGTGATCGCATATACGTCGCGTGCGTCTCTTTCATCGCCGCCGTGCCGGAGCGGAGTCGACGGACGATGAACGAGGCGATGGGAAAGGTGCCGGAATTCGCGCGCGCGTGCGTGTGTTTGGTGTCTCGAATGCCGTGTTTAGACGCGTGGATGGAGGCTTTGGGATACGTCTTCGAGGCATATTTCAACAAGGCGAACGGACACTTACCCGTTCTCTCGATGATCGCCACGCGAGTCGTCGAGAGGTTGCGCTGGCAGGCGGAACGAACCGTATTGTTTCCCATCGGCAAGGCGCTGGTAGCGGTGCCGCCGAAGGGAGCGGCGGATCACGGCGCGCGCGAAGCCTTCACGGATGGGAAAGAACCGCTCGTACGATGTTGCGACATTCGCACAATCTTAGCCTGTGTGTGCGTCATCGCGACCGAACGACGGCTCTTGTTGCGAAGCGCCGAGGTGAGTTTATTAGTCAAGTGCGCCGAGGCGTTGAGAGGACTCGCACATCCCCTCGTCTGGAGACACGTGTACATTCCGTGCGTCGCCGTGTCCATGGTGGATTATCTGGGAGCTCCGATGCCGTACATCATGGGCGCCGCTCGCGACGTCAAGGTGGACGAACGAGCGTTGGACGGTGTGGTCGTGTTAGACTTGGACGACGGTACTCTCGCGGACGGCGGCGAGAGCATCGATTTGCCGCCGACCGCGATGATGAGAGATTACGTGCAGCGCGTCAGGCGCGTTCTCAAGCCCGGAGTGGTGGATGCGGATGAAAAGATGGCTGAAACCGTCACCACGTGGACGACGGAAATCAACAGACAAGTCACCGCTATTTTCACAGACTTTTGGTACGATTTACTGCAGCTCGCCGATTTGCATCGGCACGTCGAGGACGACGGATCCGGCAAGTTGCGCGTGAAGACGACCGAGTATCAACACACGCTGGGATATCGAAGGTGCGCTCTGACGGAAAGCATCATGGAGACGAACGCGTTTTTGTCCTTGTTGAGCGACGCAGCCTCGTTCGCGCAGAGAAAGAGTCCTCGAGCGACGGACAAGACGTTCGCGCTCGCCAAGGGAAACCGCGCCAAATTTCGATCGACGCAGCTCACGAGCGCATCGACGATTTTGCCACCCTCGGTGACGCAGCGAGGATCGAACGCGTGCGTGTTGATACCGCGTATCCACGTCCTCAATTTCGACGACGATCAAAACAAAACGACGCTTCGCTCGCTTTCTCTGTACACGCCCGAGACAAAGTTTATGAGCGCGGATTCCGCCTCCGCCGGCGCGCTCGACGCGAGTCTCTCCGACCCACGCGGCGACGACGAGGTCGAACCGGAGAGTGGTGAGACGCTCGGGAAGCGTCCACACGAGACGCCTCGTAAGCGCGCGTCGTGGGGATGGTTGAAAGATAGAATCAAACGAGCCGTCGGTTCGGACTCGCTCTCCCCGGCGCAAGCCATCGTCAAGACGATGAATCAGAGCGGCGACGCCGACGCGATGAAATTTGACTGGTTCTACAACACGCTCACGAAGAAGGACGCTGCGAATTTGGCCGAGCTCGTTCGTGAATACAGACAGGTGTACTCCGCCGCGGACGCCGACGAGGACGGCGCCCAGACGAATTCGACCCTCGCGCATCGACCCGCGCCCGAAGACGAAAATGATGGCGAATTCGACGCCGACGTGGACGCGGCGACGGCGTTGGTGTATCCCATTTTCACAAACTCAGACGACGTCGTCGCGTCGGCGCTCGCCGAGCACGCGGCGAACGTCAACTACGTCGCGTTGCTCACGGGCATCGCGAGAGAATTAAACGCCGGAACGACGCGGTTCAACATCGTCTCGACGGCGCTGCACGCCGCCGTGCTCCGAGCCGACGCCGCCGGGGACGCAAAGTCGCTCGCGCACGCCATAAGAATCGTCCGAAAGTTCCAGCCTCAAAACACTCGAAAGCTGTGGTTGAAAGGTTCGGCGCGATGGGACGACGTGAACCTCTGGCACGGTTTGATTTCCGTCAACGCGCGCGTCGCGTGGTTACGCGGCCACACCGCCGAGGCGCGCATGGGCGATCTCGCGCGATGTTTCGCCCTCGTCGGGTTGAATTGTCTGCAGTCTTCCGAGCTCCTCGGTCAATTGCAGGAAACGTTCTATGAAAGTGTCACCTCCTCGACGCAGGCGCAGAGCGACGGGACGTTATCGGCGCCCGCGTACACCTCCGTGTCCTTTGAATGTTGGATCGAGGCGCTTCGCGAATCCGGCGCGGCGCACTACGGCAGGAACGATCACGTCATCGATTTAAAAGCCGTGCCGGATTGTTGCCCGTCCGAGGTGATCGAGAGTCAGATTTGGCGGCGAACAGCCATCACGGCGATGTGCGTGCAATCCGGCATCGTCTCTTCGTTGGTGGCGTTGGGAAGCGGTCGAGGCGACGTCGCATTTTTTGCGCCCGATTCCGACGCGACGTCGCGATCGCAGCCGAACGCCGTTCACAGTGCGCCGGTCACGGCCATGACGTTCATACCTCGAAGCTCGCACGTATTCTGTGCTCGACGCGACGGTTCCGTGGAAATTTGGGATTCGGCGACGTGCACGCGATTATCCGTCGTTCGCCACGCCCACGGCAAAAAGTGCGTCTCCTTTGTATCTCCCGTCGTCAACCAAGTCATCTCTTCGGTGCCCCTGACGGCGTCCGCCGGTGACGACGGCACCGTCAAGCTCTGGGACGCTCGACAGAGCGACTCGACGAGATCGGTCAGCGTCATCAAGGGACACGCGGGCGGCGTGACCGCCTTTGCCACGCGAGACGCACGCGGCGGCGCCGTGGGGAGCGTTCTCACCGGCGACGCCGCCGGAGTCGTTCGAGCGTGGGATCCTCGTCACGCGAGCGCGGGTCCCGTCGCGCTCGCACACGCGCATCGCGGCAAAGTCACGTGTTTAGCACCTCTCCAGCTCTCCGACTCCACCGCGAGCGCGGGAGAAGACGGCGTCGTGCGCGTCTTGCGACTGGACGGCGAATCCGGCGGCGACATTTGTCTGAGCGGTCATCTCAGCGACATCACCTCGCTCGCCGTGCTTCAGGACGAGACGCGCGGTCGTGAACCCGTCGGTGTCATCGCGTCGGGATCGGCCGACGGCGAGCTGTGCCTGTGGTCCGGCGGCGATCTCATCGAGGACGCGCGTCGTCCGTGGAGATGCGTCAGCAAATCGCGCGCGCACGTCGGCGCCGTCACCAACCTCGCCATCGAATCCACCGGTCGTCCTCGACGTCCCGCCGGCGCCATAAACGCCGGTCGAGGTCAACCCACGGACGCATCGATGAAATCTTTCCTCTCCGCCTCCACGGACGGTTCCTTCGCGCGTTGGAATCTCGCGACGGCGCGTCTTCGGGGACACGTCGCCGCCACGAGTTGGTCGCCCTCCTCCATGCGCGTCCCTCCTCGACGCGCCTCGACCGAGACCGTGTGCGCCGTCATCGAGGCCTCTCGCGCTCGTTTCATCTCCGGCGATCGTTTCGGCACGCTCAGGCGCGCATCGTTACCCAAAAAGGACATCCTCGCCTCGTGAGCGGCGTCATCCGGCGTCATTCGGCGTAGACGCGCCCGCGCGCAATGCATCAATCTTCAATCTTCATCCGTCGCCTCGCGTCATGAACGAGTACGAACGCCGGCGCGAAGAGCGCATCGCTCGAAACCGAGCGGTGCTCGAGCGTCTCATCGCGTCCGATCCCGCGCACGCGGCGTTACACGCGGCGACGTCGAAGACGACGTCTCGCGCGACCCCGCGCGTGGATTCGAAATTGAAAAAGAAGACGGCGCGCCGCGTCGATGCGAGCGATCTGCGTCGATCGGGACGCGTGCGGAAACTTCCCGCGCCCGTGTACACGACGTTTGACGTGGACGACGATCTGGGCGACGCGAACGCGACGAGGAAGCGCGTGAAGATGAGCGAGACGGCGGCGGCGAGAAAGCCGAGCGGGACGGCGGCGGCGGCGAGAAAGCCGAGCGCGCCGCCGAGCGCGAACTCTCTCCGCGCGCTCGATGCGAGACTGTGGGACGTGTACGTGAATTATTTAGGTTTACCGATTTCACCGCCTCCGAACGACGGCGGTCTGAAAGCGGCGGTCGTGCGCGCGCTCAGTCCGGTGGCAAATCCAAAGTTTAGCAAGATGAGCGGGATACAAGAGTGGAAGAATTGCGTCGCGCTCTACGTCAACGTCGGTGATAAGCACGGAAACACGTACAATAATGTCTTCACGCGCGCTGGATCGCGAATCTCGTGGTTCGCGCAACCGAGACAAGACGAGGACACGCCGGTGATTCGTTCCATCGTCAAGACGGCGACCATGGACGAGGAGAGCGTGGAGGACGCGCGACGACGCGCGGAGGAGGGCGAAGACGCCGCGCCGAGATATGTCGATTGGCCGTTACACTTGTTTTGTCGAATGGAGGGGTGCGAATACGTGTACTGCGGACGACTGAAGATGGTGGATTTCGAACCGAATAAACGACCGATGAAGTTTACGATGCAACTGCTCGACGCGTCTCTGTTGCGAGGGAGCGAACATTTTCTCGGTCTACTCGAGCTCTGACGCGATCGACCATCGTTCGTTCGACTACTTACTCATTTTACAATGATTTAAATGTAATACTAACACTCCACACAGTAGTACCGCTCGGCAAACAAAGATGCGTGTTTCGCCCATCACGGACTCATCGATTCCACGTACGACGTCGACTTCTTGGTGGCGTTTTCCACCGTCTCTCTCAGTTCGTTCAATTGACCTCGGAGCGTCGCCGTCGACGTCACCAAGTTTTCCACATCCATGTCCAACACTGCGGCCGTCTCTTCTAGTTTGAGTCTCTTGCTACCCGCAGCCTTGAGCTGGTGCAACGTGACGGAGAACTCTGTGTTTGATACGAGATCGTAAAGCTCAACCAAATCCTCCAATTCTTCCCGTAAGTTCTCCAACTTATCGAATCTAATGTCAAGCGTTCTACAAACGGACTTGATTTCGGCTTTAGGTGCGTTATCTTTCGCCATGCGCACGATGCCGGAGAGTAACTGACGCACCCCATTCACCTCGTCCATGATTACGTTCTCCGTGGCGCCGATGTGGTCGCACAACGCGGTGACAACCTGTGAATACGCGTACATCTCCGCGAGAATGTTATCCGAGTTTCCTCGCATGCTTTGCTTGATTGATTTTCTGTATTCTTTCGCCTTGAAGTGCAGCCATTGTTGCGTGAAATTCGCGCCGATGACGGAAATCGGAAGCGCGGTGATGACGACGGAGGCCAACATGGTCACCCCGGCCACCATCTTACCCCAAAACGTCACCGGAACGGCGTCACCGTAGCCCACGGTCATGAGGGTGACCATGCACCACCAAAATGCGCTCGGAATGGACTCAAATTCGTTTCCGTCGATCGCTTCCCACGCGTTGGTTGGTTTTTGCTTGTCGTTTTCGGCGAAATAAATCATCGCGCTAAACACCACCAAACCGAGGAGCAGTAAGAAACCAAGCACGATGAACATATCCGCGCTCTCCTGCACGGCGATGAGCACGACTTGAATTTTCCTCGCGCGGCTACCCAATCTGAACACTTTCACGACGCGGAAAAGTCTAAAAATTCTCAGCACTCGAGCGCTCGACGTCGAGCTCCCGCTTTGCCCTTCGTACCCAAACGTCAATCCCGACACGGCGATCTCCGCATACCACGGAATGATGGACGCCAGATCGATCACGTTGAGCGGATCTCGTATCGCCGCCCACACTTTGGGGGCGGTCGATATCTTCAACACGTACTCAATCGTAAAAATCAGCTGACACACCATCTCTATGATGTCGAGACTCGCCTTGCCCGCGTGCTCGGGCATCGTCCCCACTATGAAGGAGGTGATTGACAAAAATATGAGCGAAAACATCGACATCTGAATCGCCATCGCCGCCTTACTCGAGATCGGATCCGTGAGCAACAGATAAATCTTCTGTTTCCACGTCATCTCCAACATCGCTCGCTTTGCCTTGGGCGCGTTAAACTTTTGCTGCACGCGGCGAATTTCGTCCCGAATGTCAGGTCCACTCACCCCCACAAATTTCACCATGAGCATGTCTCGCGCCGAGAGCTTTTCAAACCTCTCCCCTCGCCGCACGCGTCTCAATAACCCGTTCAATATCACCACCACGCGCACTTTCGTCCACAACACCCGCGCCCGCATGCCCATAGTCTGATCTCTCCGAAACCGCACCACGCGCAACGGGCTCGCCTCGGCGTCTCGCCCCCCTCGTCGCCCCCGTCGCCGCGCGATATCATCCACAATCTCATCCTCCGCGTTTCTCTGCGCGTTCGCCGCGACCACTCCCGCCGTGAGCACCGTCATCGTCCTCGATCACGCGCAGAATTGGAAAATGCAAATGCGAATGATGAATGACGATTGTCCAACGCGTCCACCCTCTCCGACGACGACGACGACGAATCCGACGAATCCGACGCGCGCGAGCGAGAGAGACGTTCGTTCCGCGCCGCCCGGACGCGCCGAGACCGCACGGACGCGCGTCGCGCTCTGACGATGTCGACCGATCGTCCACACCGCGCGCGGGGGAATAATGCGCGCGACGCCCAACGCGGGCGCGCCGACGCGCGACCGACCGACCGAACGCGCGACCGCGACCGACCGACCGACCGATGGAGGCGCGGATGGATAGTGTACACGAATATGAGCGTTAATCAAGAATGGGAATCGGTCTATCGATCGAGCGGTCGAAACCGGGACGCCGCGAGACGCGGCGGCGGCGGCGGCGGCGCGTTTTCGGCGCCCGGTCTCGGCGCGGCGCGCAACTTGTCGATGATGGACGTCGCCGCGTGGTGGTGCGCTTTTCGAGCGACGAATTTCGACGCTGGACTCATCGCTGCGTCCGTGGGACTGTGAAACCTGCGTAAGAGGCGTTCGTCAGTCCGTCTTTCGTCGTCTCGAGACGCGCCGACGAAACGCGCGCGCGCGGAACGCGCGAATCAATAATCAATCATCATCCTCTCTCTCTCCACGGTCCCGCACCTCTTCTTCACGACGAACCCGCTCCCGAGCGGTTTCCCGCGCCCTTCCCTTCCCCTCTCTTCGTCCACGATGGCGTTCGTCGCGTCGCTCAGCGTCACCCTCGCCAATCGTCCCAAGAGCGGACTCGAATCGTCGTCGAGGTCGAGGCTTCGATCCGCGTCCTCCTCGCCGTCTCTCGTCTCTCGCGCGGGCGAGGGCGTGGATTCGATCGACGTCGTCGTCGTCGTCGATGCCGTCGGTCGCGCGCGCTCGGGCGTGACGCGCGGTCGCGTCATCGCCCGCGAACGACGTCGGAATGTGAGGCGTCGGATTGGTTCCCCTCGCGAGGGACGAGGGCGCGGCGAGAATGCGAGACGACGCGCATGGAAACTCGGGACGGTCGACGTCGACGTCGAAGACGCAGTGGGAGAGGATGGGGATGGAGCTAAAAGTGCGCTACGAGTCCGTGCGTCGGAGGTCTATTCGGAGTCGGTCGGAGAGACGGAGAGACGGCGGCGCGACCAGAGCGCGCGACTGGAAAATTCCCACGCGAGCCACTGGGCGGCGTTGGCGGGGAACGCGCGGGCGATCACGGGGGACGCGCCGCGGTAGAGGCCTCTGAATCCACGCTCGGTGATGAGACGGCGGATGAGGGCGAGCGGTGGGAGGTCGCGAGGACCGCCGGGACGTTCGCACTGGTGGACGGTTTTGGCGTTGTCGAGCGGAATGACGGCGAGCCAGGTGACGACGCCGGCGGCGCCGCCGCACGAAGCCGCGGCGAGGGCTTCGTGAAATAAACCTGCGCGGTGAGTGGAAGAGAACGCGGTCAGTGCGTGATGGACGCGCGTGGAATGGGCGAAACGAAACGAGACGAGGCGAAGAGAAGCGGGCACGAAAGCGCGCACCCGAAACGTCCTGATTTTCAAACGCCGCGCGCGTGACATCCTCCGAACGTCTCGCGCGAGGGAAAATGGTCTGTAACACTTCGTAAGACGCGAAGTACACCGCTCCCGCGGGAATCTCCCGCACCATCGTGTGCGTGAACCCTCTGAAGAGACCGCCGAAACCGCGCTCGGCGACGATTCGTCGCGCCACGGCGACGGCGCGTCCGCCCTCCTGTCCCACCTGCGCTCGACACTTGACCAATTCGAACGGCGTCAAGAACGCGCACATCACCGCCCCCGCGATCGCCCCCGACACCGCCGACGCGCCCAAACGAGACGCGAAACCGTCTCTTCCGCCCATGGCCTCCAAGGCTATTCGTTCTCGAATAAGATGAAAGCACGCGTAATTCGCCCCCGTCTCCAGACTCGCCCCGATCAACGGCGCGGCGACGCCCGCGTAGAGGCCGCGAACGCCGCGTCTCGCGTAAATCTCTCGCGTCGCGCTCGCCGTCGTGTGCGCGCGCGCACCCTTGGCGGCGTTTTCTTGCAAAAACACCTTCACAGTGTCGAACGGGTGTCCCGCGAGCGTGCACGCGCCGCCGGCGACGACGCCGGCGATGAGATCGTCCGTCTCCGACCGCGCCGCCGCCGTCGTCGTCGTCGTCGTCGACGTCGACGCCTCGAGGGACGCGCGCGCGCGCGCGTCCGTCGTCATCGCGACTCGACTCGCGCCCGAGCCGCCGAGCTCTGACGCGCGCGCTCGCGTCACAGTTCCGCGCGCGCCATGTCGACGACGCGCCAACCGATGATCTGGAAACACGACGAGCGCGTCGTCGTGTACCCGCCGTACATCGACTCGACGCGCACGACGGCGCGCGGACGACGCATCGCGCTCGATGATTGCGTCGAACATCCGCACCCGTTGGAGATGCTCGACGCGTGCGAGCGCGGACTCGGGATGAAGTGCGAGCTGGAGGATAAGTGTTACTCGAGAGATTTCTGGTGTCGCGGTCGGCTGCGCGTGGAGTGGAAGACGGAGGACGGTGAGTTCGTGAACCCAGAGTTGAACACGCGAGGGAAGTTGCTCAAGGCGATCGCGGCGTACGTGAAGAAACATCCAGAGCGAGGGGAGAACGGGAAGCCGAGCACGAACCCGAAGTACATGACGCAGCACATGGTGTTTGATGAGTACCTGAAGCAGGTGGCGTCGGCCGCGGGACCGGCGCCGGGCCAAGGGAAAAAGGCGGAGAAGACGGGGAACAGAAAAAAATCGGGGAAAAAGGGACGGAAATGAGCTGGACCGTCGATCGTGAGACAATTGTATTGATTAGAACAGTCTAGAAGAAATCACCCATCATGTCGTCGTCGTCCATGTCCAAATCGTCTAAATCGAGCGCGGTCTCGGCATCCGCGGAACCGCGCGCCGCGGCGACCGCCGCCTTGTCCTTTTTGGGCGGATATCGCATCGCCTTGACGGCTTCGTTGTGCGTGTCCAGGCAAAAGGCGATGCGCACATGGAACGCATTTTGCGGTTCATTCGTGCTGTACACGTCCTTGGTCTCCTTGCTATACATAACCTTGGCGGAGTGGTCGATGACGGCATCGACGTTGCCGTCGCGAATCGCCTTCGCCACGACAGACTCGGCGTCCTCCGCGCTCGGAAGACCGAGCTTTTCCGCGACATCGGCGAGTGAAATTCTGGAATATGCGGTGTTTATGCGCGTGAGACCGGTTCGGATGACGTTGGCGCGCAAACGAGTGATCAGATTATTCAACTTGTCCCGCTGAAACGTCGTCCCGTGCGTCTCCGCCGCACGTTGAAACGACGACAAATCGCCCATTCTTACCGCTTGCACGAGATCAAAGTACGGCGTCAACGCCGCGCGCATCTCCGGTTGCGTCAATTCTTTCCTCTCCGGGACCTCGCCGAGGAGTAAACGCACGATGGTGATCCATTTCAACAGTTCCAAACGAAACGCCTTGGCCGCGGTGGGCGCCTTTTGGTACGCCTGCGTCAGGTACTCCTTCGCCTCGCTGTACTCCAACTGCACGGCCCGAATGCGACCGAGATAGTACGCGTACCTGCACTGCTGCTGAATCGATCTCGACTGCGGAAGCGTCACACGAGATCGAAGCTTCTCCGCCTGATCGTACAGATTATAGTGCAAATAGTTGCGCAACAACAGGTTGACCAAGGTTTCTTGCCCGATTTCGTCAAGACGCAACGCCGCCGTTCTGTACAGCGCCAAGAGCGTCACGCGCGCGTTTTCGAGCGAACTGAATCGTTCGTACGCGAGTGAATAGTAAAAGTACACCCGCGCCGCGAGAACATCCATTGTTCGTCGGTTAAACTGTCTGATTCTATCGACGGCTTCCTCCGCGCACGCCAAGGCGTCCTCGCCGCGTTCGCCGTCGATGAGGTACATCAAAACTATCAAGTACGCGTACACCTCCGCCTCCGGAAGCGCGCACGGGACTACGTCGCTCATATCAATCTCACCCTCGTCGTCACCACCCTTGGCCACCTTGGCCCCCCGCGTTCTCTTCGCCGCGGGTTTCGCCTCGCACCGCGCCTCGAGCGCCGTCCTCGTCTCCCCTTCGGGCAACGCCGCGCGCACGAACGCGAGCACGTTCGCACTCGTGAGCTCCCGCCGCGCCGTCGCCGTCTATGATCATCGCATACCGCGTCAGTCATTCGTCGCGCGCGTCTTCGTCTTCGCGCGAATCGCGAAGCGGTTCAAAGTCGCGAATGCCTTTTCACGTCTCTCACACGACTTTACGCACCTCTCGCAGCGCCCGCGCGACGAATCGCGCCTCGCCCTTTTCATTCACGCTCTTTTCCACGTCTCCCACGCATCTCACGAGCTGCGCATCGTTCGCACGCACCACCGCGGGTCAGTCAAGTCGCTCGGGAAACGATTCGAGATCGTCGTCGTCATTCATTAATCAATCGTCGATCGCGCGCGCGCGACGCGTCGGTGCGACGTACTCTGTGCGCGACGTCCATCGGCGTCGTCGTCTCCGTCTGCGTCTTCGCCTCGGCGTTCGCGTTCGCCTCGGCGTCCGTCTCCATCGCCGTCATGATCGCTCGTCGAACGACCGACCGTCGGCGAGTGCGGCGACGACGACGCGCGCGGGGACGAGACGCGCGCGTCGGGACGCTCGAGCGCGCTCGATGCGCGCGACCGGCGATGGGACGGGGACGAAAGGGTGAAAGAATGAAAGATTGATCACGCGGGCGGGCGAGGGTGGGATCACGGGCGAGTGGAGACGTCGTCCGCGAGCGCGAGGAGCGCGTCGACGATTTGACCGTCGAGCGTCGTCGGTCCGAACCCGAGCCCGATTGGGTACGCCGGTTCGTCGTCCGGACGCGAGAGTTTTCGCGAATGGCCGTCCGCGGTGTGGAGATGGACGAAATCGTAGCGCGTGGTGAGCTGATTGGCGACGACGGCGTCGAGTCGGTAGCGTCGGAGCGACCGAAGCGCCTTGTCGGCGAGGATATTGATATCCGTCTCGAGCTTGAAACCGACGACGAGGGCGTTTGGACACCACTCGGACTTGATGAGACCGAGCATTTTCGGTACTGGTCGAAGCGTGAGCTCCAATCCGTCCCGCGCGTGCGCCGCGCTCTGAATCTTGTGCTCGGGCAAATCGCGCCACGGCACGTAAAAATCGCTCACCGCCGCCGCCAACACGACGACGGCTCTTCCACCTCGCCGCACCGCCTCCTCCTCGATCGCCTCGCACGCCGCCTTGAGCAAGGTCAAATATTCGAACAACGTCTTGAACCGTATCGTGGTCACCTTTCGCGTCTCCTCTCGCAGACACCGCAACGCGCGCGCCACCGCGTCCCCTCGCCCGCGCCGCGCCCTCGCCGTCCTCCCGTCCTCCGCCAATTCAAACGCGTCCAACGCGTGCGGCGCCCGTTCGAACGTTCGACGCTCGACGGGCGTCGCGCTCGCCACCACCATGCGTTCATACGGCGCGCAAGACCCGTCTCGCTGTAATAAGACAACCTCGCACGCGTCCCGCGCGCTAAACTCCTCCACCAACCTCGCCCCTCGCGTGCCCGAGCTAAAGTTATCCACGCATCGCACCTGCGCGCGCTCGAGCGGGGCGGTCGTGCCACCGCTCGTCACGAGAACGATGGTGCGCGCGCGAGGCGCCGCGGAGGCATCGGCGCCGTCGGCGGCGCGCCATTTACGAATGAGCTCGCGTTTGAGCTCGGCGGCGTCTTCGAGCGCGCGTTTGGGAACGTACGATTCGTCGTCGGCGAAGAAATCGTCGGGGACCGCGCGCGCGTCGGGCGACGACATGTCGTCCTCTCGACGCGGTCGCGACGCGGTCGACGTCGCGGCGACGAGTGACGCGCGGGGGCGCGCGCGTTCGATTCGACTCGAATTCGAGAGTTTGTTACTACAGGTGGCGTCTTCGTCTTCACGGCGACGGATGTTTCACGGCGACGACGACGCCTCGCCAAAACTTTGCGCGTTTCATGCCGTCCAAGTTTCGAAGATTTGCCGTCGGTTCGTACGCGTCGCATCGCAGGACGACGTCGCCGGCGGGGGACGGGGCGAGGGCGAGACAGGCGTCCACGGCGCGCGAGGCGTCTCGTTCTCGCGCGGCGGCGCCGACGCGCTCGACGGAAACGAGCGCGTCTCGAGCGGCGGAGAGTCTTGCGATGACGTGCGTGGCGCCGGAGATGACGTGTGCGAGACGGTCGTCGCCGCGTCCTCGCGAGTAACACGCGCCGGCGATGGGTTCGAGGGAGACGCGACGCACGCTCGCGTCTCTCTCGCGCGTCAAATCGCAGCACACGACGTCGCCGTTCGCCTTGCCGACGATGACGTGGTCGCCGTCGATGGACGCGCACGTGACCGCGGCGCCGTCGGCGTCGCACAGACGCGTGAATTCGGTGAAGAGATCACGACGAGGGGCGTCGGTCGCGTCCGCGAACGCGCGCTCGGCGTCGGCGACGCCGCCGCGCGCGCGCACGACGGCGCCGTTCGAACATCCGACGACGAGATCGACGCCGTTCGCGGATGCGTTTCGTCGCCACGTCAGGGTGGTGATCCACGCGTCCGACGTGATTCGTGTCGTCGCGACGCACGTCGCTCGCGCGTCTTCGGTGATGTGAAACACGGCGACGTGTCCGCTCTTGGCGCCGCACGCGAGCGCGTGCCTCTTCTCGCCGCCGACTGGAATCTCCGCCCACGCGCACGCCATGAATTGCGACAGCGCGGCTTTGCGTATCGGGGCGTCGTCGTACGTCGCGGTGGCGGTCGTCGCGGTCGTCGAGGTCGACGCGGTCGACGCGTCGCCCGTCTTCGTGTTCGCCAAACATCTCCTGATGGCGGTTTCCGCCGCCGCGCGCGCCTCATCCGTCGCGGCGAATTCCTCGCACACGCGTTTACACAGAAACGCATCCTCGTCGCACATGCGAAACCGCGCGCCGTACGTCGCGTCGGACGTTCGACGACGGAAGAAGGCGTCCACCGCGGCCTGCGCGCCGACGCGTCGATCGCGCGCGCGCGCGTCGACGCCGGCTTCTTTGTCGGCGACGGCGGCGGGTCGGTCGGCGTCCATGGCGACGCCGTCGTCGGGTTCGGCGGCCATACCGCGGCGCGTGCCTTCCTCGTCCGGTGGTGCGTCATCGCGCGCGTGCAATGTTTTCGGAAGCGTCGGCACGTCGTCTGCGGGGACCCATCCGACGGCGGCGCCCATCCATCGCGTCCTTCGTCGCCACTCGCCCGAGAGCGGGAAATCCGTCGGCGGATCCGACTCGCTCAATCGCACGCGCATCTTTCGTTCGTCCACCTCGCACACTCTCGCCAAACGCCACGTCGACGTTTCGTTCGCGCGCATGATCTCTATAAATTCCCCCGCGCGAAGCGTGGACGCGTCCTCGACGCGTCGTTGCGGCATCGGACGCGCGCGTCTCGTCGCCGTCGGCGACGGCGAGCGCGCCGCGAGCGTCGATTCCGGCGGAAACGTCTCCACGCCATCGACGTTCGGCGGCCGACGTTCGAGCAACGACCACACTAAGAATTCCCCTCGAACATCGCGCGCGTCGTACTCGATGCGCGCGCGCGTGGCGGCGTTGAAACTCGCGGAGACGACGGTTCCCGCGCGCCACGTCGCCGCGTCCCCCGCCGACGTCTCCGCGCGCGCGCCGCTTCGAAGCGCGCCGTACACGTACACGTCGTCACCGACCCCACCGTCGTCGATGGACGACCGAGGCACATTCGACGGATTCATCGTCTCCATCGCCGGTTTCACCGTCTCCGCGTCGTCGAGTTCCGTCTTCGTCGCGGCGTCTTCTCTCTCGCGCGCGGCGACGCTCGACGCGAGTTCGCGCGCGCGCGTCGGTCGAACGCTCGCCGCCTCATCCACATCCACCGGCGCTTCCACCACCAACGCCTCCACCCGGCCTCCACCCCCATAACACGCCCGTCGCCACGCCTCGCTCACGTCTATCTTCCGCGTCCACGCGCTCGTCGTCCCTCTCGGCGGCGCGAACGCCTCGCACGCGCCCGCCGTCGAACACGTCGCCAACGCGCACCTCTCCCCGCTCCCACACGCCCCGATCGACGACCAATCGACGCACCGAACGATTCCACTCCCGATTCCATCGTCCCCGTCTTGGCCCTCGCCCCCGTCCTCGTCCTCGACGACGCCCGCCGAGAACGCGCCTCGACTCGTCTCCAACCGCCGCGCGCTCTTTTTCCCATCCTCCCCTCCTCCCGGCCACCGCCTCTTCCCACTCCCACGAACGCCCGCGACGGAGACGCACTCAAACATCACTCGACGGTTCGCGACGTCGCCACCATCGCGAGAGGCCTATTCCACGCGTCCATCCGTCGTCAGTCAGTCAGTCAGTCAGTCATTCATTCATTCACGTCATGCACGCGTCGCATTCGTCGCGCGCGCCGTGCGTACCTCGACGACGACGCATCCTCGATCGGCACCGATCGCGACGTCCCCACACGCGCTCCATCTCGTGATCTCTCGTCCGTTCGACGCTCTCCCCGTCCCTCGCGTCTCCATTCGCGCAGTGCGGGCACACCGCGCACGCGCGACAAAGGGTGATTGATGACTGACTGACAGAGAGACGACCTCGCGGTGGCAGAGCGCGACGAGGGACGGAGAGGACGGAGACGGCGCGATCATGTCGATTCGTGCCTTCATCGACGGACCGACGGGACCGAAGACGACGCATTTTTGGGGACCGGTGGCGAATTGGGGATTCGTGCTCGCGGTGCGAGCGACGCGAGAGACGCGAGCGACGCGAGCGAGACGACGCGACCGAGACGACGCGCGATGATGATGGATGATGGATGAGGGATGAGGGAAATGATGCGCGAGGAGACGACGCGAGGAGACGACGCGCGAGGGAGAACGAGACGAGACGAGACGAGACGAGACTCGAGCGAACGATCGATCGACTGACGCGCGACGACGACGCGACTCGACGGCGCGACTCGATGACGCGGATGATAGGGTTTAGCGGATACGCGCAAGCCCGAACACATGATCAGCGGACCGATGACGGGGGCGCTCGTGGTGTACTCGGGACTGTTCATGCGATTCGCGTGGCGGGTGCAACCGAGAAATTATATATTACTCGCGTGTCACACCGCGAACGCGAACGTGCAGGGGTATAATTTACAGAGATGGGCGAGGTGGCGCGGAGAGGGCGGCGGCGGCGGCGCGTGAGCGGGCGAGACGAAGACGAAGACGAAGACGAAGACGAGAGCGAATCGTTTCGACGTAGCGGTACTGTCTCCGAATGAATGATACATTAGTGTACTAGCGCAGCGCGCGCGCGCACCCGTCGACGCGAAGAGATGGACGCGCGTCGACGAGTGCCTTTCGCCGCGCGAACCGTCTCGTCGCCTCCTCAGAAAGCGCGTCGCGTCTCGTCTCGTCGCGCATGACGTCCGTCGTCCTTCGCGTGGACTCGAACGCGCCGAGATATTTCCGTCACCGCGCGCTCGGAATCCATCGCCGGACCGCGTTCGAGCTCGCGGGCGCGTCGCTCGTCGCCGTCGACGACGAGAGTGATGATGACGAAGATGCATTCACCGGCGGCGGCGCGAATCGGGTCGTCTCCGTGCGCGTGCGAAGCGACGGAGGACCCGCGCACGAGATCGCGCGATTGATTCCGGGCGTGTGCGAGAGCGCGAAGCTTCGACTGGTGTTCGCGGGCGCGGACGCGCGGTTCAGCGCGCGAGGTGGGAGCGTGGAGTTGCTGGGACGGTTGGCGGCGGCGGGACGGGACGAGGACGGGATCGACGACGACGACGAGAGGGAGGCGATGTCGACGAGTTCGTCGAGTGGAATCGAAGGATACGGATCCGATGAATCTTGGGGGACGGATGAGGAATCGTCGAGAGAGATTGAGACGGTGACAGACGACGGGGAGGACGCGCGGGAGGACGCGGCGAGACGCGAGGCGGCGGCGACGGGCGCGTGGCGGTCGTTGGAGGATGTTCGAGCGACGATGACGCGGTGGGACGCGAGAACGAGCGATGATGATGGTGGTGGGTTGAAGTTTCACGTGCAGAGTCCGGGGGCGAGACGAAGCTCGAGGATGGGGACGATGCCGACGTTCGCGTGGACGGGGTCGTTGCGGCCGTTTCCCACGACGGCGAAACGGACGTATCCGAGCGGATTGACGCCGCCCGATTACGCGACGTCGGGATGGCCGGACGAGGAGTTCGGTTCTAGGTATCAGAGCGCGATCGAGGTGAAGACGCAAAGGGCGCGGGAGGGCATGCGGGCGGCGTGTTCGCTGGCGAGACACGTCATGGACGTCGTCGCGTGGGCCATCGAGCCGGGCGTCACGACGGAGGAACTCGATAGAATTTGTCACGCGGTCACGGTCGGGAACGGCGCGTACCCGTCGCCGTTGAATTACATGGGATTCCCGAAATCTCTGTGCACGTCGGTGAACGAGGTGGTGTGTCACGGGATTCCCGACTCGAGACCGTTGCGCGAGGGCGACGTCGTCAATCTGGACATCACCGTTCGTCTCAGCGGGTACCACGGCGATTTAAACGAAACGTATTACGTCGGCAAGGGTGGGGCCGCGTCGAAGACGGCGCAAAAGCTCATGGACTGCACGCGCCGTGCGCTCGACAGGGCGATCGCGCATTGCAGACCGGGACGACGGTTCAGAGACTTGGGAGAGATCATCGCCGACGAGGCGGCGAGGGGAGGATACGCCAGCGTCAAGGATTTTTGCGGGCACGGCATCGGTGAGCTCTTCCACTGCGCGCCGAACGTGCCGCACTACGCGAAAAATAAAGCGGTCGGTGTCATGAAGGAGGGGATGACGTTCACGATCGAACCGATGTTTAATGAATCCTCCTCGCACAAGGTGGTGCACTGGCCGGATGGATGGACCGCGGTGACGACGAACGGCGCTCGAAGCGCGCAGTACGAGCACACGCTGCTCATCACGTCGGATGGCGTGGAGGTGTTGACCGCGCGCACGGAAAATAGTCGACCGTTCATTCTGTGAGCGCGATTGTAACGTTATCACAAAGATTATTTCTATGAACGGCGCCGCGAGCGGCGCAACGAGCTATCTGTACGCTAATCCAAAAGAGGGCTTTCTTCGTCCGCATTGCGCACTTCGTCGCACGTACCGCCGATGTAGAGCTTCAACTCGTGAAACATGAGACCCGCCTTGATGCTACCACCGATGAAAAACAACACGAGCGCACCCACGAGAAGATACTCGTGCTCGTCGAAACAAAACATCATACCTCCGACGGCGAAAACACAAAGAGAAATCTCAATCCAGACGTACAGATAGAGCTCTTGCGAAAAGTATCCCGGCGGTCTGACGCCTCTCGCCTCGGCGCGCTCTTTGAGCGACATTTTCTTGTCGTACAAGAAGAACCACGAACCGATCGGAAACAAAAGAAACGAAATGGCCCAAATCACATTCGCCTTATCAGTCAGGTACTCGAAATCCGCCTCGCTCACGTACGGGTCCAATTTTCCATCCGTCGCCCACTTGTCGAACCCTGGCGAGTACAACAACGATCCGAGAATCCCCAACACCAATCCTAAAATGTTTAAACACGCCGCCATGACGCGCCACCACGCGCGCGGATCTCTCTCGGCGCTCGCCTCGGCGCTCGCCGCGCCCGCCTCCGTCATCTCGCCCCTCGACTGCGCGAACGTCATCGACGGCACCGCCAGCGCCATGCCGCAGCACACGTATCCCACGACGCACAGAATTGCCGTCTGATCCCAACCCGCGAGCACGTAATACACACCGCCCAGAAAGAAGGCTAACAATCCTAAATTGGCAAAGACGAGCACGGTGACGTTCGTCGCCACCTTGGGTCGTCGTCCGAGGTCCCCGGACGAGTACCCGCGCCGCATTGTCACTTTAGCGGGCGAAGGCATGTTTTTCTCGCGTTTGGATCCCTCGACGCTCGACCTCGCGCGCGTTCACGCGCCCCGACGACGCGCGTCTCGCGACAACACCCTCACCGACCGAAAATCGAAATCGACCGACCGATCGACCGCGACGACGACGTCTCTCGCGCGCCTCGACCGAGGCGTCGCGCGGCACGATCGAGCGCACGCGCGTCGACGCGTTCGTACACGCGCGAACGGACGCGCGCGCGCGCACGCGACGCACTGACGATTATGATTTTACATTTTACACCTCCGCGACTGTTCGGCGCCGGGCCGGCGCTCACTCGGATATGATGCCGAGACGTTGTCCCGCGCCGCTCGCGTTCGATTTCGGCGCCACCGTGTGCACACGAAATACGACGTCGCCGTCGAGAACGACGCGCACGTCTACGACGAGCGGTTCGGCCAGACCTCGCTGCACGGCGACCAAACCGCCAAAGTCGCTGACGAGCGCCTTGATGATACGGCGCACGAGGACGAGCTTGGCGAGCGCGTGAAACGTCGAACGATCGAGCGGATCGCTCGGTGGGAATAAGAGATCGAAATTGTCCCGTAAGAAGGCGTGTTCGCTCTCCGTCGCCGGTCGTATGTCTACGGCTTTGTCGTGCGGCGCGAGCACCGGTCGAATGGAACCGGCGATGCCGTCGCTAAATTTCACCAACGCCGCCGCACTCAGCGAGACGGCGCGGTCGTCGTCCTCGTCGTCCTCGTCCTCGCGAGGGTACCTCTTCACCAATTCATCGAACGTCTCGTCCAACCCCTTCACCGTGCGCGCGTCGCTCAGCACCGCGGCGAGACGCGCGCGTCCCGGGCTCGTCGGCGACACGCGCAGCGCGTCGACGAACCACTCCCACAACTCTTTCCCCAATCTCCGCTCCAGCGCCTTACACGACGTCGCACCGACGACGTATATCGGCAACGACGGATCCGCGAATCCATCCGCCGAGGCCCCTCCCTCGCCCTCGAGCGCGCGTCTCGCGCGCGCGTCGAGCGCCGCGCGCGCCGACATCGCCACCCGTCTCACCCACGTCGACGTCCACCGCCGACGATATCCCCACGAGGGATCGCGCGCTCGACGTCCTCCCTCCCGACCGTTCCCGCGCGCGTTCGCACCGTCCTCGTCGTCGTCGCGTTCGCCTCCGTCGTCCCGCGTCCGCGCGCGCGAACACCAACCGTCGTCCTCGTCGTCATCATCCTCGCGCGTCGCCCACCACGCCCACGCCCACGCGCACGCGCACGCGCACGCGCACGCCCCCGCGACGCGCGCGGTCGTCGTCCACGTCCGTCGTCGAGACGTCATACCGCGCGACGCGCGACCGCGAGCCCGCAGACGAGGACGCGACGCGACGCGCGATGGCGCTCGGGTACCTCCTGTCTCGCCTGCGCCCGCCCGGGAGGACGACCGCGTACGTCGCGCTCGCCATCGTGGCGTGCGCCAACGTGGCGTACGCGGTGACGACGCGTCCGTCGAGGGATCGCGCGAGACGCGGGCGCGAGCGAGGCGCGACGACGACGACGCGCGGACGCGGACACGGGTCGGGGACGCGCGCGTGACGACGGATGATGGGTCACCTCGTCGACGGGTGACGCGCGAGGGGACGCGACGCGACACGAAACCAAGTGACGAGACGAGACGAGACGACGCGCGCGTTCGAGGGAACTCGTCGAGGGAACGCGCGCGCGCCGGGCGTCATCCATCCATCCACGCGTCTCATCCATCCATCCATTCGTCCGACGCATCCGATGGGCAGGGACACACACACACGTCCATCCATCCATACTGAAAGCTCTCGAAACTCCATCGAGTACAGAACCCGAATCGGTCAAAAGATACGACGCGACGCGCGATCGATCGAGCCGATCGAGGGACGACACGCGCGTCACTCGACGACGTTCGACGCGCGCGCGCGGGGGGAGAGAGATGGCGATGATGGTGGTGTCGTCGCGGGCGACGGTGCGCGAGCGGTGGGGACGACGCGTGAGGGTGCGAGGGGGGACGACGACGACGCGCGCGGGACGCGAATTGCGCGCGAAAACCGTCTCGGGACGCGCGGGACGCCAAGGCGAGAGACGGGAGGGGGAGACGCTGGATGACGTCGTGCACGCACGAGATGATGGTGTCGATGCGTGGGATGGTGCTCGAGTCGCGTGCGCGGCGGTGATGGCGTGCGCGGTGATGACGAGCGACGGGAACGCGGCGCTCGCGGTCGAGACGAGTTCCCTCGACGCCGAGGTACAGGCGCTGTACGCGAAGACCTTGGACGTCGAGGATCGGTACGAACGCGCGCTCGAGATGAACTCGGAGGGTGTGAAGGCTTTGGACGACGACAAGGATAACGATGAGTTTGAATCTTGGAATTGGCAAAAGTTGGTGAACGGCAATACGGGCGCCGGCGCGCCGGCGCCGGAATCGAAGACGAAGACGAAGCGAGTTCGAAAAACGCCGGCGACGGCGCCGAAGCCGACGTTAGTTCGAAAAACGCCGGCGGCGCCGAAGACGACGCGAACTCGAAAAGCGCGGACGAACGCGACGCTCAGAGCGGAGCAAACCCGCAAAGAAAACGCCGAGAAGCTCGCCAAGATTCAGGAGGCCACCGCCGCGCGAACGGCGGAGCAAGAGGCCAAGAGAGCGGCGGAAAAGCAGGAGAGAGACGCCGCCGCGCAAGCCATCGTCGACGCCCGCCGCGCCGAGAAGAAGGCGCAACTCGAGGCGAGAAAGCGTCAAGCCGATGAAGAGACCGCGGCTGTCCGCGCGCGCTACGACGCGCAACGCGCGCGCGTCGAAGCGCTCCGCGCGAAGACAAACGAAGAGAAGGAAGCCGAACTCGAGGCGTTCCGCTCCCGCGAGGCGCCGTCGGTGAAAGCGACAAATTCTCCCGCCGCGAGACGAGCGGGCAAGAAGAAGACGAGCTACGCCGCGAAGAAGACCAAGAGCTACGCCGCGAAGAAGGCGACCAAGAGCTACGCCGCGAAGAAGGCGACCAAGCCCAAGACGGCCAAGCCCAAGACGGCCAAGCCCAAGACGACGAAGCCCAAGACGGTCAAGCCCAAGACGGTCAAGCCCAAGACGACCAAGAAGTACTCTGGCTCGCTCGACCGCAACTCGTTCCGCAACGTCCGCAGACAAGAATTCGGCGCAGGCACCGCGCCCTTCGTCTTCGTGGGCCTGACCGCCGGCATGATGTACTTATTGTTCCAAGAAGAAGACGATTAAACGATCGCGACGTCGCTCCCGCGCAAGATGAATATCAAGTAATACCACCAGTACCAGTACCAATGGGCGGCAGCCGACTCTCCGCGCCGCGCCCGCCCGCTCCCCTCACGCGACCGCGCGCGACGTCATCGCGCGATGGGGCGGTGTCGCCAACCGATCGATGAGCGCGCGTTGCTGCGCTACTGTCGACGCCACGTCAGTGGGTTTCCGAAGCGGTGCGCGTCGATCGACGTCGAGCAGTTTGCGCACGGGCAGTCGAACCCGACGTACAAGATCGCCGCGATGACGAGCGCCGGAGAGGTGTGCGGGACGTACGTCCTTCGGAAAAAGCCACCGGGTGCGCTCTTGAAGTCCGCGCACGCCGTCGAACGCGAGTACGCCGTCACGCGCGCGCTGGAAGGCACGCGAGTGCCCGTGCCCAAGGCGCTCGCGCTGTGCGAAGACGCGCGTGTGTTGGGAGAGTCGTTTTACATCATGTCCTTCGTCGACGGAGACATTCATCTCCAACCGCGAATGGAAACGTGCGGTCCGTCGCGACGGGCGTCGGTGTACCGAGCGATGGCGGAGACGCTGGGGGCGTTACACTCGGTGGACGTCGTCGCCGCGGGTTTGGGCAACTTTGGGAAACCGGAGCGATACAGCGAGAGACAATTGGAGCGATGGGCGAAACAGTACGAGGCGAGCGTAGGACCGAACGTCGGGGTGAGCGTGGAGTCGTCCATGGTCGATCTCATCGCGTGGTTGCGCGCGAACGCGCCCAAGCGAGAGATTAGCGGGCGTCTCGTGCACGGAGATTTTCGTTTGGATAACTTGGTGTTGAGTCGCGGTCGGCACGCGAATGACGCGGACGTGAAAGTGTTGGCCGTTTTAGATTGGGAATTGAGCACCGTCGGTGCGCCGTACGCGGATGTGGCGTTCAATTGTTTGCCGTATTATTTACCGCCCGGTTTGGATTTGTATCCGACGCTCGATCCGACGGCGCTTCCGCAGGGAATCCCTTGCGAGGGGGAATACGTGCGCATGTGGTCGCGATCCAGCGGTTTACCGAATCCGATAACGACGGGCGATTCGACGACGTGGCCGTTCTACGTGGCGTTGTCACTGTTTCGGGGCGCGGCAATTCTCGCAGGCGTCAGAGCGAGAGCTTTGCAAGGAAACGCTTCGAGCGCGAACGCACACGAAATGGGTAAACTCGTGGATGTGTTCGCCAAACGCGCCCTCGTCGTCGTCAAAGGCGAGAGCGTGCCGCGAGGTGTGTCCGATCTTTCGGGTCTCGATCGATCAACCGTCGGACCGTCGTCGGCGGTCGGATTTGAACCGAGCGCCAAGGCGGCGGCGTTGTTGAAAAAGCTGAAGCACTTTATGCACGCGCACGTGTACCGAGCGGAGGAAGAGCTCGAGGCGCACGCGATCACGGCGGAACGCTGGAGCGTATCGCCCATCGTGGAATCGCTCAAACGCGCGGCCAAGATGGCGGGTCTCTGGAACTTGTGGTTGCCGATTGACAGCGCCGCGCTCTTGAAAATCCGCGCCGCCGACGGCAAAGAATCCGCTCTTTTTGCCGGTCCCGGATTGACCAATCTCGAGTACGCGCATCTCGCCGAAGTCATGGGTCGGAGTGTGTGGGCGAGCGAGGCTTTCAACTGTTCCGCACCGGATACGGGTAACATGGAGGTGCTCCTGCGCTATGGCACGGCGGCGCAACAGGAAAAATGGTTGCGCCCGTTGCTCACGGGTGAGATTCGATCGTGCTTCGCGATGACTGAACCCGCGGTGGCGAGCTCTGATGCGACGAATATAGAGAGTGCCATCACGCGTGAGGGCGCGCAGTATGTGTTGAATGGGAGGAAGTGGTGGACCTCAGGCGCGTGCGATCCGAGATGCAAAGTCATCATCTTTATGGGTAAAACCGCCCGCGATGGTTCGGGCGTGGCAAAACATCGCCAACAGAGCATGGTGCTGTGCGACATGGACGCCCCGGGCGTGCAGGTCATTCGTCCCCTGACGGTGTTCGGGTACGACGACGCTCCGCACGGACACGCCGAAGTTATTTTCAAGAATGTGCGCATCGATGCCGCGGCGAGCATTTTATTGGGCGAAGGTCGCGGATTCGAGATCGCGCAGGGGCGTCTCGGTCCGGGGCGCTTACATCACTGCATGCGTTTGATCGGCATGGGTGAGAGAGCCTTGGAACTCGCGAGCGAACGAGCGAAATCGCGCGTCGCGTTCGGCGCGCCGCTCGTCAAGAACGGCAGCGTCCTTCAACGACTCGGCAAATGTCGAGTCACGTTGGACGGCGCTCGCCTCTTGACCCTCCAGGCGGCGAACTCCCTCGATTTTCACGGCATCAAAGTGGCGCGCGGCGCGGTCGCCGCGTGTAAAGTCGCCGCACCGGCCGCCGCGCTCTCCGTCATCGACGCCGCCATCCAAATCCACGGCGGCGCCGGCGTCAGTCAAGACACCCCGCTCGCCCGTCTCTACGCCGGTGCGCGCACGCTCCGTCTCGCCGACGGTCCGGACGAGGTCCACTTAGAAACCATAGCCAAGATGGAGATCCGTCGCTCCAAGCTTTGATTATTTTACCAACCACTCTTTTCGCGTCTCGCGCTCGAGGCCCCCAGCTCTCTGCGCGCGCGCGGGCGTCAGACCTCGACCACCGTCCTCCACCGACGACCTCGATGCGCGCGCGCCGTCGAGACGTCGACCTTCTCTCTCGCGCGCTCGCCTCGACCTCCTCGTCGGCGGTCGACCGCGCGCGCGCGCTCGTCGTCCCGCGCGCTCGAACATCGAGCTCGAGTTCGACATCGAGCGCGAACGACGCGCCCCGTCTGCTCCGTCATCACCTCCACGACGCGCTCTACGCCCCGCGCACGGGATACTTCACGCGAGACGCGCGTCGACGCACGCCCGTGGGACGCATGGAGGACGGCGCGATCGATTTCAGGGCGCTTCGGGGACAAGATGATTACTTTGACGAGCTCAACCGCCGGTACGCGAAACTGGGCGCGCAGTGGTTGACGCCCGGGGAGATATTCTCTCCGTATTACGCGGACGCGGTGGTGAATTACGTGTTAGAGACGCATCGAGGGGATGAGGACGAGGACGAGGGGTTGGAGACGCTGCGAGTGTACGAAATCGGCGGCGGGACGGGGACGTTTGCGACGGGATTTTTGGACGCGATGCGGCGACGAGCGCCCAAGGTGTACGAAAAGATGCGTTACACGTCCATAGACATTAGTAAGACGTTGGTGGACGCGCAGAGCGCGCGCGTGCGGGCGGGCGGGCACGGGAAGGGTGTGCACACCGCCGTGGTGGGCGACGCGACGACGGTTGAGGCGTGGGGCGCGACAAAAGACGAGGCGTGTTTCGTCATCGCGCTCGAAGTTTTGGATAATCTCCCCCACGACAGAGTTTGGCGCCCGACGCGCGGTGAGGGAGGGTGGACGCAGACGATTGTGCAGAAAAATTCGACGACTGGCGCGCTCGAGGAGCGAGACGCGCCGTTGGAGGACGCGTTGATCGAGAGGACGCTGCAGGCGATCGATTTGACGGCGGATTTAGCGGTAAGCGGGGACGGCGGGGCGTATCAACCTCGAGGGATACTGCACTCAATACGAAGCGCGTTTAAATCGTTGGGTTCGAGCGGCGGTGAGGCGTGGTTCGTGCCCACGGGGGCGGTGAAACTCATGGAGACGCTTCACGCCAAGCGGCCGAACCATCGACTCGTCGCCGCCGACTTTGATAGTTTACCCAACGTGTGCATCGAGGGCGTCAACGCGCCTCTGGTCGCGAGTCAACGCGAGGGCGGTCAAACCGTCGATCACGACACTTACCTGTTGCCGACGCAACAGGAGGGTTCCGTCGACGTGTTTTTCCCGACGTGTTTCGACACGCTTCGCGGCATCGATTTCATGACGTCGAGTCAAAACGAACACCGATCGAACGCGCGTCTGTGTTCCATCGTCACCACGAAAAAGTTCATGACCGACTACGCCGATCTCGACGCGACGACGACCGGAAGCGGGTACAACCCGTTGTTACAGGATTTCACGAATACGAAATTCTTGTTGAGCCGAGTCGACGTCCACCACGACCACCACGACCACTGACAACTGGGGGCACCAGGCGTCGTCGTAGTATAGATTACGTAGCATCGCATTGAAATATTAAATTAAAACGTACGGTACGGTACGAACGAACGACGGCGCGCTACTCGTCGAACCGCTGATCCACGCGTTTCGCCCCGCTTCGTCGATATTTTTTCTTAATCGTATTGTACAACGCCCGCTCCCGCCCTTTATATTTAATCATCAACTCATCCACCGTGCGCAACTTCTCCGGATTATACTCGGAATAAAAAGCCTTAATCTTCTCTCTGATCATCCTCGCCTCGGGCGTGAGCGACCCGTACCCTTGTCCCGGCGGCGGCGTGAACGCGAAGAAGTAGTCCAAGAGCGCGAACGCCGTCGGCAAGACGAACAGTCCCAGAAAGAACAAATGTAACCACGAGATCCGTCCCCAAAACCCAGCCTCTTCGTTCGCATCGTCGCGCGCGCGCGCGTTTCGTCGTCCTTTTTTCTTCCCGCGCGTCGTCGTCGTCGTCGTCGTCGTCGCGCTCGCGCGCGCGCGATCGTCGTCGGAATCATCATCGGACGTCGCATTCGTCACATCTTCCACCGCCGTCGCGCCGTGAATCTCCCCATCGCCGCTCCTAGCGCCTCCCGACCTCGATCGCGCGCCCTTCGCCTCGCGCGTCTTCCCTCTCGCCGCGCGTCGACGCTCGAGACGGTTCATGACGACGTCGACCGCGCGAGACTCTGCGGATGGGATGCGTCCCGAGACGACACACGACGACGCGACGACGCGAGGATGACGACGACGACGACGCGCGCGGAGGGCGAGGGCGAGGATGGGACGCGTGACGTCGACGCGTCCGACGCGCTCGTCGAGGGCGTGCGTGAGATGCGCGTGCGCGACGACGATGAGGACGGCGGCGCGGAAAACGTCGGGGCGGAAAACGTCGGCGGGGAGAACGACGCGGCGGCGAAGAAGAAGAAGAAGAAGAAAAAGAAGAAGAAAGCCGCGCTGACGACGACGTCCAAGACGTACCCGGGCGGGAAACAGACGGCGCCGCCGTCGGTGCCGGTGAGAGAATTGTTCCCGGACGGCGCGTATCCGACGGGGGAGATCCTGCCGCACCACGACCATAATCTGTGGAGAGAGACGGACGAGGAGAAGCGGGAGTTGGAGCGATTGGAAGAGAATTTATACAACGAGGCGAGGCAGTGCGCGGAGGTGCACAGAGAGGTGAGACAGTACATTTCGGAATGGGTGAAACCTGGGATGAAGTACATCGACGTGTGCGAGACGCTGGAGAATAGCGTGCGGAGATTGATAGAAGAGCGAGGTTTGGAGGCTGGCGTGGCGTTCCCGACGGGATGCTCGAAGAATCACATCGCTGCGCACTGGACGCCGAACGGTGGGTGCGAGAGCGTGATCGATAAGGACGACGTCATCAAGTTTGATTTCGGGGTTCAAGTCAAGGGACGCATCATCGATTGCGCGTTCACCAAGACGTTTAACGATATGTACGATCCGCTGTTGAAGGCGGTGAACGAGGCGACGGAGACGGGCATCAAAACGGCCGGAATCGACGTGCGTCTGTGCGATATCGGTGAAGCCGTGCAGGAAGTGATGGAATCTCACACCGTGGAAATTCACGGGAAAGAGTACCAGGTAAAGTGTTGCAGCAACCTGAATGGACACTCCATCGATCCGTACCGCATTCACGCGGGTAAGAGCGTACCCATCGTGCGCGGTGGCGTGCAAACTAAGATGGAAGAGGGCGAATATTACGCCATCGAGACGTTCGGTTCGACCGGTAGAGGGTGCGTACATTTTGAGCGCGCATTTTCGTTAGTTTTTTTTCTTCGATTTCGGCGAATTACACGCGGCGAAAACCGTCACTCGTGACGCTTACAGTGGTTTTCTTAGTGTCTGGAGTTTTTCCGGGCCAGCACGTCGCCGAGATCGTACATCGAACAAGATATCATAGTACTGCGCGTACCTCGCCAGGCGAGACCTCCCAGTGTTCGCGCAGCCTCCATTGGTCTTGACATTTCCACTCGCTCGACGACGTTTCGACGGCGTGCGCGCGAGCGACGCGTTACTGACGTCTGTATTTTTCCTCCTCAATCGCAGGTACGTCAACGAAGACGGTGAATGCAGTCACTACATGAAGAATTTCGACGTCGGACACGTTCCGCTTCGCCTTCCGAGCGCCAAGAAATTACTCGGCGTCATCGACCGAAACTTTGGCACGCTGGCCTTCTGCAAGCGATACCTCGACCGTCTGGGCGAAACGCGATACTCGATGGCGCTGAAGAACCTGTGCGACAACGGTATCGTACAACCGTACCCTCCGCTCTGCGACGTCAAGGGATCGTACGTCGCGCAATACGAACACACGATTTTGTTGAAACCCTCCTCCGGGGTCGAGGTGTTGACGCGCGGCGAGGACTATTGAGAAAAACACGCGCAACGTTGATTGTGATGAAGAATTTATTTTTTTTCATTAATAAAATCAGTCAAAGCCCGGAATGTACAGGAGGTGCGCGTCGAAGATGACGGGCGCCTTGGCGCCAACCTTGGGCCGACCCGGCGCCGACGCCAAGCCCTTCGGGAACGCGAGTTCGCCCGGGATGTACATCCGACGAATCCCCCCGGACTTCATCGTCAATAAACCTTCGTCAAATCCAGGAATCACCGTGCACGAGTCTAACTCACCCGAACCGACGCAATCCACGACGCGAATATCGTTCGGCTTGCCCTTGTCCAAGCTGTTATCGAAGACGCGTCCCTTGTCGTCCATGGCGATGTAATCCACGACGACTTGGAATCCGACCGGCGGTTCCACGCCGTCACCCACGACGATATCCTTGTACCGCAATCCACTCTTCGTGGTCACCATCTCCGTCTCCTCGAGCGCTCGTTCGCACGCCGCGTCGCAGAGCACCTTGACGTCGCCCTCGTCCGGTAACGAATCCGCCGACGCGGGCGCCGCCGTCGTCATCGCGCACGCCATCGCGCACCCCACCACCGCGCGCGCGACGTTTTCTCTCGCGTCTTCCATCCACGACGTCGAGTTCGCCCGCGCCGTCACCCTTCGTCGCGCGCGACCTCCCCTCGTCGTCGAGGTCGCGCGCGACGACGTCGACGCGCGCGGTCGCATCGTCGTCGTCATCCCCGCGTGCGTCATCGTCATCGTCGTCGCGCGAGTCGGGACACGGACGAAGTCGATCGTCGTTCGCGACCGAGATCGAGTCGCGTCGACGCGTCGTCGTCTCGCGCGCGACGACGAGGGTCGACGGACGTCGATCATCCCGACGACGATCGCGATCTAAGCATCCATGCGCGACAACCAACGAAAACGTCTGTATCCCTCTATGTACCGAATGTCCGATCTTTTCTCTCTCCCTGCCCCTCAAAGAGGGGCGTGTTGATCCGCTCGCTCGCGACGAGGCGAGAAAACGAAACGACGAAAAAAAAACGAAACGGACGAAAACGCTCGAGGTGGAGGGACGACCCTCGCGCGCGCCGGTCGTCGCGTGCGCTCTTCGCGCGCGCGCGATGGAGGGGGTGCGAAGGGCGGAGAGACACCTGGTGAGAGGGGCGGAGACGAACAGGGACCTGTTCGGACGGGTGCGAGGACGGTGCGCGAGGTGCGACGCGTGCCCGGGCGGGTACCTGAAACGGGCGAACGAGTACGAGGGTGAGACGGGTGGACGATGGAGCGCGGAGAGCGGGGAGAGGCATCCGGAGAACGATGCGACGCTGATGAATTGTTCGAGGTGTGGATGCCCGAGCGACGCGCACGAGATTGACGAGTGCGCGGATTGGAGAGAGAGAGGGAACGACGCGTTCGCCGACGGGAGATACGAGGACGCCGCGGCGTGTTTCACCGCGGCGCTGGAGGTGAATAGGGGAGACGCGAAGTCATTTAGTAATAGATCGGCGTGTTTCATGAAGATGAGAAAATTTTCTCAGGCGCTGAGCGACGGAGAGCGAGCGGTGGAGCTCGAGGGGAATTGGGCAAAGGCGAGGTCTCGCGTCGGCGCGGCCAACATGGCGCTGGGCCGGAGAGAGGCGGCAAAGCGGGCGTTTGAACTCGCGTTGAAACTCGACCCGACGTCCGAGACGGCGCGAGAGGGGCTGAAGACACTGAACGCGCCCGTGGTGAAATCGAAGGATGCGGAACGCCGCGAACGCCGCGAACGCCGCGAACGCGCGCCGTCGGCGGCGAGAGCGCCCACTCGGGCGCGCGCCGTTCACACGCACACCGCGGATATCGACGCTCACGTCCCGCGAGCGTCCATCGAAGAGATTAAAACGATCTTGACTCGTTTGGAAGAATTACTGTGCGATGTTCGCGACACCATCTCTCAGCCGTCTGAAAATAACGACGCCGATCCCGTCGGCGCGAATGACGAGGAACGAAATCGCCGAACAGTCACCACGCAGACGCTCATGGAAGAAATCACGGCGACGACGACGTCGATGACGACGACGACGTCATCTTCGCGAGACGCGTCGACGAACACGACGACGCACGTTGAAATATTAAGCAGTAACGACGATGATATCGCCGAGAGCGAGGAGGAAGAGGATGAGAATTGTCTGGCACGGCGGCTGAGAGTGGACGCGACGGCATCCGACGATGCCAAAGACGAGGACGAGGATGCGCATTTGCGAGAACTTCTCGAATTTTTCCAAGACTTTGAGAACAATGATACATTAACGGACGAAGAACGAGAGGGAGTGCACGAACGCGACGGTGACGCCGCGTGGGCTGAGAAATGGGAGGAAGAACAATTTTTACGAAACGGAACTGCGGATAGAATCAAACCAATCAACGTCGAGAAACGAAAGCGAACGAACGAAGGGAAGAACGTCAGAGCTCCTGGTTTCAAGATTGACACGCTCAATGATTTGTTAAAGCCTCAAACCCCGCCGAAAGCCATGGGTGACGTTGATAGTGACGGCGTCACGCGCGGACCGTGCATGAAATGTGATGAGTGCTCGTCGTTTGCGAAACTCTCCACGTGGAAACGCCTGCCATTGCCGAACGTAGAGTCGCGCATGGACAAAGCGAGTTTTGATACTTTGTACAATTCGTTGTTGCTCGCGGCGGATGGTGAGAGGTGTGCGAGATGCGGATGTGAATCGACCACGCACGCCACGCAGAAGCAGCTCGCGCGCATACTTCAGCGTGAACGCATTGAAAAGGATAAAAAGGAAAACGAAGCGAACGCGCGGAGACATCGCGCGCGAATGGCTGCAGAAAGAGTTCAGGAAGCCATCGATCGCAATGAGTCGATATGCGAGATGACGTTCGATGCGATTCAGGGCGCAGAGCGTCTCGGTTGTACCGCGTGCGCCGAATGTTCAGGTTTTAAGCTCATATTTCCTCAGTCGGAGGCGAACAATCCCGAGCACATGGTCCACTGCTCCGTATGTGGTTGTCATTATCTTGAGCACGTGGTGTGCGAAAAGTGGGCGGAAGAGCAAGAAGAGAGCAGGCGAACATATGAGAGAAGAGCGTACGAAGAGCGCACTCGGCGCATGGAGCGGCGCGACCGCGAGACGCACGATCACGTCGCGCACTACAAAACGTTGGGCGTCGATACACACGCGTCTGAAAGAGAGATCGCCAAAGCGTATAGGCGGGCGGCGCTGGAGTGGCATCCGGACAAGCACGCGCACAAATCTGAAAACGAGCGCAAAGTCGCCACAAAAATGTTCATTCGCATCAACGAAGCCTTCAAAGCCATCGGCGGTGGACGATAGTCGAAATGTGAAAAACATCTGTATACTACAAACTGTCTACGAAACGTTGGAAAAGTTTCAACCCACCCTCAAAATTTTCATCCACCTGTTGATCCGCCGGTTTCGGCACTGCGTGGCAAAAATCAATGTAGCGTGCCTCCAGCTTCGTCTCCTTCGCACAGAATCCGTTCCACTCATCTTGACAGGGCGCGACGTCAGAACGCTTTAATTTACCACTCTCATAGACCACGAGCAGCGACGTCCCGACCAAACGGTACGGGAGCTCTCGCAGCGGCTCGGCGAGCAGTTGCGAGATGAGCGCCGGCCAAAACCAAGTGTTCGCCTCACCGGTGACAGGATCGCGCACGAACTCGAGCAACGTCTCCTTCGTCAAGTCGTCGCTCATTCGTATCTGTTTACACTCCTCCCTCGTCAATCGCTTCAACGCACCGCGTCCGTCGTACGTCTGCGCCCCGCACACTTTAAAACCCAAACTCTCGTGCGTCGTCCCCGCCTCCGATTTCGTCCGCTTCTCCGCGTACGTCGTCGAGTGCAGCGCGTCCCACGTGCGCACGCCTATCTTTAAGTCTATCACGCACGGTCGCTCGTACCCTCGCGTGAGATTCGCCAAACGAAGGTATCCCTCGACCTCCAACTCGTCGTCCCATCTCGACGTCGACACCGCGGGACACACCGGTATCCGCTGACGAACGAACGCTCGCAGCGCGTCCACGTCGTCCACCACCGCACCGCCCTCACCCCCGCTCTTCAGCATCACCGCCTCCTCCACCTCCACCGCCTCCTCCGCGTTCGCGCTATCCGACAGTCGCGCCGATCGGTGCACCTCCGCGTAAAACGTCAACTCCGTCTCGCTTCGCGCGTCCCCGACGTGCGGCTTATAAAACCACGCACCGCACTTGGACTGCTTCGCCATGCGTCCGTGCGCGTGATTCCCCGCCACCTGCGTCGCCGCGTCGACGAGCTCGCCCCGGCTCATCGCCCCGAGGGTAAAGGTTGAAAAAGTTAGTTGAGGCGCGTCGCGCACTGTCGCGCTCGCCACTCCGCGCGCGCGTCGTCCGACCGAGCGATATGTCGCCGATACCGTCGAGGCGATCGTGGCCGTTCGCCTCCGTCGACGCCGACGACGTGCGCGCGTTCGTGGACGCGTTGGGCGGAGACGACGCGCGCGTGTTGACGACGCGCGAGGCCAAGGCGAAATATAACTCGGATTGGATGAACAAATACGTCGGCGACGCCGCGGTCGTGGTGCTTCCGAGAGACGCGGAGGAGGTGAGTAACGTTCTGCGTCGGTGCTGGCGTCGACGACTCGCGGTGGTGCCGCAGGGAGGGAACACGGGACTCGTGGGCGGGGCGACGCCGACGAGGGACGAGGTGGTGGTGTCGTGCGAACTCATGAAGAGGATCATTACGATCGATGAGGACGCCGGGTGCGCGGTGTGCGAGAGCGGAGTGGTGTTGGAGGAGTTGGAGAGCGCGGTGCGGGCGAGAGGGATGACGGTGCCGCTGGATTTAGGCGCCAAGGGGAAGTGTCAGATGGGAGGGTGCGTGTCGACCAACGCGGGCGGGTTGCGCCTGTTGCGATACGGGAGTCTGAGAGGGAGCGTGTTGGGGTTGGAGGTGGTGTTGCCAAATGGGGATGTCTTGGATCTCATTCGCACGCTGAGAAAGGATAACACTGGGTACGATTTAAAACAAATTTTCATCGGCGCGGAGGGAACGCTCGGCGTCGTGACAAAAGTGGCCATCATGACGCCGCGCGCTCCTCTGAGCGTAAACGTTGCCTTGTTCGGATTGAAGACGTTCGCGCAGTGCGTGGAGATGTTAAAGCTGGCGCGCGCTCGGTTAGGTGAGATACTGAGCGCGTTTGAGTTCTTCGACAAGGAGAGTTTGGATTTAGTATTGGCGCAACTCAAAGGGACGCGCGATCCGCTTCCGGGAAAACCGTGCGCCTTTTACGTCGTCGTCGAGACGAGCGGAAGCGTCGCCACCCACGATAACGAAAAATTACAGAGTTTCTTAAAACTCGTCAAGGAGCGTCGCGTCGTGGTGGACGGCGTCGTCGGAAGGGATGAGAAGCACGCGTTTGCGCTCTGGACGCTGCGCGAACGTATCTCGGTGGCGCTCAAGCACGCGGGAGCGGTGTACAAATACGACGTGTCTCTACCGACGGCTCGAATGTACAACTTGGTCACGACGTTACGCGAGCGTCTCGATCCGATGTTTGGCGCATCCGTGAAAGTGTTGGGTTACGGTCACTTGGGCGATGGAAATTTACATCTCAACGTATCCTGCGCCGAGTACAACGATGCGCTCGCGAACGCCATCGAACCGTTCGTGTACGAGTACACGCGCGACGAAAAGGGCAGTGTGAGCGCTGAGCACGGTTTAGGGGTGATGAAAGCCGAAGAGATTCATTACAGCAAGGACCGCGCTGCCGTCAAACTCATGGCGACGATGAAACGCGCGCTCGACCCGTACGGCATCATGAATCCGTACAAGGTGCTTCCCGCGGCGGCGGTTCGACTCGATGCGCCCGTGATGATGAGCAAGCTGTAAATTTATCATTCATTTCTCTATGTAATCCTTCTCGTCGGTTCCGTCGTGGAGCGACTCGTCGACGTTCACCGCGTCTCGCTCCTCAGAGCGCGCCCACGGCATGGAATTCGAGCTCTTGCACTCGAGCTTGGATCAAGTGCTGAAACCACTGAGAGACGCTCTCAGAGACTTTGTCCTCGAACATCGAGTCCTCGCGCTCCTCGCGTTGTGCGTTTTACCCACGGGCTTGCTGTATCTATCCCATCGTGCGGAGCGCGAATTAGAACGCGCGAACGCCGAGCTCGAAGCGCGCAAGCGACGGTGAGCTCGATAAAGCGGCCGAGTAGAACGCGCGCGCGAGTCTCCAAACGGCGCGATGTCGCAATCCGCGCGCTCGTCGCCGATGGCGAAGACTCGCGGGACGAGTGTCCCAGAGGTGGTAGCACTCGACGAGATTGGGCGCGCCACGGAGGCGGCGTTCGCGCGCGTGAGCAGCGCTCGATCGAGATTGGAGGCGCAGAGACAGGCAAAGTCCATGCCGAACACGCCCGTGACGCTCGCTCGCGCAGACGACGGTGTGAGCGCGTCGGCACGAAACAGGGGACGAGTGGACGCCGGCGCGACGAGGCTCGATTTTTTGAAAATGATTGATGAGGAAGAGCGAACGCAGGAAGAGGTCGCGGAGGATGCGAAACTGGAGAGCGCTAATCCATTGTCATCGAGTGACGCGACGGCGAGCGTTCGACCGCCGATGTCCGAGGTGAAGGAAGAGATGAGCGCCGCGTCTTCGAAGTGCGACTCGCCGGCGAGAGAACCAGAGGTGGTACGACTCATCGAAGCGGCGATGGAAAAGTGTAAAGTTTTACAAGTCGAAGAATTAGATAGAGATGCATCCGTGAAGGAAACGAGAGACGTCGAACCGCGAGCGAGGGAAGAAACGGTGGCAATGCGGTCGGTCACGAACTCTCCTGCGCCGCCGCCGAAGTCGGAGCCCCAAGACGCAGGACGGCGAACTCAGTCGCCAAAGCCTGTGTCGAAACAATCGGGCGGTGATGTGAGCGCCGCACACGAAAGTTTCAAAGCGCCGGAGTCGTATCGGAATTCACGAGACGTATCTGCGGCGGCGGCGGCGCAACGCACCGGGAACGCCACGCAGGAATCGGAATGCGTCATAATGTAACAACATCAAGCAATGTTTCAAAATATATTTTAAGTTTCCCTAATACAGTTTACAACAACACGATTCACTCGTCGATTCACTCGTCGACGTCAAAGGAGAGCGCGCCTTCACCACACGCTGCCGGAGACGATTTGGAACGATTTTTGCGCTCTTTTCGCCCGATTGTCACCTGCGACGGTTTCACTGTCACGACGCGCTCATCTTCGAGCGTCGGACGCGCATCCTCGTCGGTCAATTTCGGAGTCTTCTCCGTCTTTCCCACCGCCCATCCATCGACGAACGACAAATCCTCAGCCGGAACGACGACCGGTCCGTCCTCGTCCTCCGCGACGGCGGCGCGTCTCGAAAGACCCAACACCGCTCGACGAGCCTCTCGCAGCGCGTCACCGCCCGCGGTTCCACCGTTTTCAATCCTATCCATCGTACGCCACCTGTTATCTTCGGTTAAACCTTTCCTCCGCTTCGCCTTGCGACCCAACGCGCCGCTCGCCGCCAAACTTTTCGACGACACCGCGCCGCTCGCCCCTCGCGCCGTCGTCGTCTCGTCCACGCGAACCACCGCACCGTCGACGACGCGCACGTTCGACGCCAACGCCTTCGTCGCCCTCGCGCGCGGTGCCTCCGCGCGCATCGCTCGATCGCGCGTCAATCCATCGTCCGCGCGTCCCAACATTCGAGACGCCACCGCGATTTCCATCATCGTGTGAGTTCTCCGCTTCCTCGGCGGGTTGTGCAGCGCGTCATTGAGATGTTTCTCGCAGTGAAACACATTCTCGTGGCCCATTCACCCATTCGACGCGCCGCCGACGCCGCGGTCGTCGGTCCGTCCCTCGCGCGCCGACGAATGACGCGCTCGAATGAATGGCGACCGCGCGCGCGACAACAAAAATCGGGGCGCCGCGCGTCACTCGACGACGCGACCGACGACGCGACCGACGGAGACGACGAGTCGACCATGAAGGTGCGTTTCTCGCGACTGCGGCGACACCGCGTCGCCGAACGCGCGCGGCGCGACGCGAGACGACGACGAAGACGCGCGCGCGCAAACCTACGCCCCGAGCGCCCGAACGAGCGACTGACGACGGACGACCGACGCGACGACGACGCACCGCGCGAACAGGTTCGCACGTCCATAAAGAAACTGTGCGAGGCGTGTCGCATCGTGCGACGCCGAGGACGCCTGTTCGTCGTGTGCACGAAGACGCCCAAACACAAGCAGCGACAGGGCGTGCACACGGAGCGCGGCGCGGGACGAGAACTCGAACTCGCGAGCGGGGAGGGGACGACGTTCGCGGTGAGCGGGGTGGAGACGGAGGTGAAGACGTGTTGCGAGAGCGTGCGAGCGGGGGCGGCGATCGAGACGCGAGGATTAGCGCTCACGGGGAATCACAGACGACACGCGGCGTTGCCGTCTCTGTTGCCCAGAATCGCGCAGTTTTAACGGGAGAGAAGAGAGAGGCTATTCCTTTGTAACATCAGTACCGATTCATCGAACGAACGTTCATACTATTTACAACTAATCTAATGCGGGCGCTATGTGCTACGCGGTCGAACGCGGTCGATCCATTCGCCGGAGGCGTCGTCATCCGGAGAGCAAGAAGTCGCTCGCTCGCTGTACGTCGTCGTTGGCTCTCTGCAACGCGCGACGCGCCGCCGCCTCGTCAAAACCCATGCTCGTGAGCACGCGAACGTTTTCCTCGCTTGGAGGTACGAGACCTCCCGCGTCGTTCGCGCTCGCGAGCGGTACGCGCGCGCGCATGCGCACGATGGGTCTCGACCGTCGTCGCGGCCACCATCGAGGCGACGTCAACGTCAACGCCTCGTGCGTCGTCCCTATACCGTCCGTCACCACGTACCCCGCGAACGTTCCCACGAGCGCCGCGCGCATCGATCGTCCACGATTCGACGCCGCGAGCACGCACGCGCCGAAATATTTCACCATCATATCCGTGATGACGAATCCTCGCGCGTCGTCTCGCGTCGGCGCCGACGGCGTCTCCGTCGCGTACACCCGCAACAACCCAAAAACCAACGCGAACGGTCCGCACGCGTCCTTTTCGGCGTCCACACCGAGCGTCCAATTCACGACGACGCTCACCGCCATCAACGCCGCGAGCACGCCCAGAAACCGTCGCGTCCCGCTCGCGCGCTCCGCGCGCGTCCCGACGCTCGAGAGCAGACTCGTCCCCACTAAAAACTCCCCCGTCGACGCGCAAAACCCGAACGCGCGCGCCAGCATCGCCCACGCGCGACGCGCGCCCCCCCTTTCCATCGACGTCTCGATCGCCCACGCCTCGACGCTCGTCCATCTCGCGCTCGACATTCTCGCCATCGTCGACGCCATCACCGTCACCGCCGTCACCACCGCCGTCGCGGGCGCGCCTCGGAACCGTCCACCGTCGAGCGACATCGTCTCTCTCGACGCCTCACCGTCCACCGTCCACCGTCGTCCGTCGTCGCGCCCGTTCGAGACGGACGATGACGCGAATGACGGGCGAATGAATTCATTCATCCGTGACGGGGAGGGTTTAGGGTTTAGGGTTTAGCGACGCCCCGCCGAGCGCGACGACGACGAGAGGGAGACGACGACGACGAGAGGGAGACGACGACGCGCGCGCGACGCGACGCGCGACGATGAAGACGGCGATGGTGACCGCACCGATGATCGCACCGATGACCGCACCGACGACGCGAACGAGGATGCGCAAGGGACGAACGTCGACGACGACATGGTCGTCCCGAGTGGCGGCGGTGACGTCGAGACGACGAGGTCGAGCGACGGTTCGCGCGGTGGCGGCGAACGAGGAGACGTTCGAGTACCAAGCGGAGGTGCGTAGGTCGTCGGATGAACGAACGAACGAACGAACGCGAGGGACGCGCATTCGTGCACGCATTTCTTTCATTGCGCGCAATGAAAGAAGGATGAAGAAGCGCGCTTCTTCCGAAGACTGACGGATGGACTCTGTGACGCTTTCGACGACGCTCGTAGGTGCACCGATTGATGGATTTGATCGTCAACTCTTTGTACAGCAATAAAGATGTGTTTTTGCGCGAACTCGTGTCCAACGCGAGCGATGCGTGCGATAAATTGCGATTCTCGGCGTTGTCCGACGCGAGCGTCATGGGCGGCGACGAAGAGTTGAAGATTAAGATTAAGGGTGATCCCGAATCGAAGACGCTCACGATCGAGGACAGTGGAATCGGTATGAGCAAAGACGATCTCGTGTCGTCGCTCGGTACCATCGCGCGATCGGGCACGGCCAAGTTTATGGAAATGTTGAAGAGTCAGAGCGACGGGGAAAACTTGATTGGTAAATTCGGCGTCGGTTTTTATTCGGCGTTTTTGGTGGCGGATAAGATTACGGTGTACTCCAAGGCGGCGAATGGGGACGATAAGACGTGGATCTGGGAATCCGAGATCAACGCCAGTTCGTACACCATCAGGGAGAGCGACGAGACCCTCGCGAGAGGCACTAAGATTGTCTTGCACCTCAAGGAGGGATGCGAAGAGTTCGCCACGGGGGACAAGCTCTCCTCTCTCGTCAAGACGTACAGCGAATTCATCTCTTTCCCGATCGACGTCTGGGCGAATACGACCAAGGAAAAGGTCGTCGAGGACAAGGAAGCGACCTCTGCGCTCAAGGAGGCGTGGGAAAAGAAGAAGATAGCGGCCGAGGCCAAGGGTGAGGAATTCTCCGAACCCGAACCCGAACCGGTCACCAAGAAGGAATTCGAGCAAGTCGAGGAGTGGACGACGGCGAACAACGATAAGCCCATCTGGGTTCGATCGCCCAAGGACGTCGAGGAGGAATCGTACAACGAGTTCTTCAAATCCACGTTCAAGGAATTCCTCGATCCGCTCGCGCACTCGCACTTCGCCGTCGAGGGCGACATCGAGTTTCGCTCCCTCTTGTTCGTCCCGGGCATGGCGCCGTTCGAACAACAAGACATGATGGCCAAGTCCAGGGCCATCAAGCTCTTCGTTCGTCGCGTCTTCATCTCCGACGAGTTTGACGAGTCTCTCTTGCCGCGGTACCTCACCTTTGTCCGCGGCGTCGTCGATTCCTCCGACTTGCCGCTCAACGTGTCTCGTGAAATTCTGCAAGAGTCGCGCGTCGTCCGAATCATTCGCAAGCGTTTGATTCGCAAGACGTTCGACATGCTTCGCGAGATCGCCGGGCGCGACAATGACGAGTACGACACCTTCTGGGATAACTTTGGCCGCAACCTAAAGCTCGGCGTCATCGAAGACGCCGACAACCGTAAGGATTTGGCTGAGCTCTTGCGATTTACCACCTCCAAGAGCGGCGACGAGGGCGCCCTTCGAAGCTTGGACGAGTACGTGAACGACATGCCAGAGGGTCAAAACAGCATCTATTTCGTCGCGGCCGATAACAAGGACGCGGCCGAGGCGTCTCCGTTCCTCGAAAAGCTCAAGCAAAAGGGTTTCGAAGTTTTGTATCTGCTCGATCCCATCGACGAAGTCGCCATGGCCAACTTGGCGACGTTCAAGGAAAAACCGTTGGTCGACGCCTCCAAGGAAGCGCTCGATCTCGGTGAGGAGGACGATACCGACAAGACCGCTCGCGAGGCGCTCGCGGAGGAGTATAAGGACCTCACCGAGTGGATGAAGACGTCGCTCGGTGAACAAGTCGAAAAGGTTGAGGTGTCCAACCGTCTCACCGACACGCCGTGCGTCTTGGTCACCTCCAAATTCGGTTGGTCCGCGAACATGGAGCGCATCATGAAGGCGCAAGCGATGGGCGACAACCGCGCGCAAGATTACATGAAAGGGAAGAAGACGATGGAGATCAACCCGTCCTCTCCCGTCATCGCGCAGTTGAAAAAGTTGAAGGAATCCGGCGCCGCCGAGGCGACGGACACCTGCCAATTGTTGTTCGACACCGCCCTCTTGACGTCTGGTTTCTCCATCGAGAAGCCGTCCGTCTTCGCGAGCCGCGTGTTCAAGCTCATGACTGCACAAGCCGCCGCCGAATCCAAGTCTTCAGACTCGGACGACGGCGACAGCGTGACACCAGAAATCGTCTAAACGCCGCCGCGGCTTTCTTCGAAGACGTTTTAGCCGCCCGCGGTTTTCGATGTACGCCGGCCACTTCTTCCACGCGTCCCGTCGAGGCGACCACGAGGTGACCGAGCGAGCGAGCGAGTAATAATTCTTTCTCCACGTAATAATCACACACATTCTTTCACTCCGTCCTCTCAATCCTCTTCGAATGCGCGACGCAAGGAATGATTGGGTGCTCTTTTTTTTCACTACAAGTACACACTCTCCGCGCACGAATTCGTCCGCGCGCGCTCACTCCATGACGACATCTCCACCGTTTTCCATGCTCGCCTTCTTAGCTTCGTCGTCCATCGCGTTCCTCGCCGCCCGTCTTTCGTTTCGAAGCGCTTTCCGCCTCGCCTTGCCCGTGCGCGCCGCCCCACTGACGCGCTTTTTCGCCGCGTCGTGCCTCGCCTTGGCGCCGCGCTTCACCTTGAGCGCGTGAGCGTTCTTCGAGTCCCGCGCCTTGAGCGTCTTCTTCTTCTTATTCTGCCATCCGGGAGCCACCATGGAGGCGGACGGCGACGTCGACGGCGCGCGCGCGAGTGCGGGGACGGCGGCGGTCGGCGCGCGGGGACACTTTTTTTTGTCTTCTCTGTCCTTTCTCTAACGTTCTACCTAATCGCGAAGGACGCGCCGCGCGCGGTCGACGACGTCATCGACGCGAGCCTTGACGTCGTCGTAGTGGAGGGTGGCGGCGCCGACGACGGCGCCGGCGATGACGGCGTATCGCACGCCGACGGAGTGGGTCACGAGTCTGACGGCGCCCGAGCGCACGGCGACGCTCTGGAGCGCGGAACACGATTCGCACTGGGGATAGAAACGTTGAAGCGGGACGCCTCTGATGAAATTGAAGGCGCGGCGTAAAGTGGACGCGCGACGGTTCGCCGCCGCGCGCGCGCCGCTTCCGAACGCCATCTTATTCGGAGGCATGTGGTCGCCGATGACTTTGCCTCGCGTGCTTCCGCAGTGATGACATCCGTCCCTGGTAAACCAACGTTGGAGCGTGCGCTTTTGCTTTTCGCTCGCGTAATCGCTCCCTCTCGCCGCCACGCTTCTCTTCGCGTTCGCTCCGACCCTCGAGACGTCGCTCGGGAGTATCCTCCCGAGATTTCCTCTCGCCAACGCCGCGAACGTCGCCACGCCGACGCCGACGTCCCGCGTCGCCTCGTCTTCATCCAATTCCCCGAACGGCGTCCAGATCGTCCCCCCTCGAGATCGTCTCCCCCCACGCCGTCGTCGTGTATCACCCGTCCCCTCGCGCGCTCTCGTCACCCCTCTCGCCACCGCCCCCGCGCACGCGCTCGCCGCGCCCACGCTCGCCGCGCTCGCCGCGCCTCCCGCCAACGGCGCGTAGCACCCCACCCCCAGCACCAACCCGAGACGCTGCGTCGTCCACGCCATCGCCGCGAACGTCGCGCTCGAGCTCACCATCGCGCACACCGCGCGTTCCGCCCGCGCGCGCGCCTCATCCGGCGTCATGCGACCGATTCGTCCCGTTCGGTCCCTCGTCCGTCCGTCCGTCTGTCCACCACCTCGTTCAAATCAATCAAATACAATCCTCCGAATGGGACGTTCGCGCGTCTCGGACGCCTCCGACGACGACGACGACGCGTCCCCTCGTCGCCCTCGACCTCGCCCTCGACGTCGTCGTCGCGCGAGCGAGTCGTGCGAACAGTGTCGTTCGCATCGCGCGTGCGCATCGCATCGCATCGCATCGCATCGCATCGCGTGCACGGACGAGGGACACATTCTCGAGTCATGAGTCGTCAATGTGTATCCCTGTATGCACGCGCACGCACGACCGACACGACCGAGCGAACGACCGCGTCAGACGACGACGACGAGCGCGCGGTCGGTGGAGACGGATGGGCGCGCACGCGTCCACGCCTCGAGGCGCGCGCCCATCCGTCGTCGGACGCGACGACGACGAGACCGACGAGGAGGAGGAGACCGGAGACGGTCGGTCGCGTCACCGACCGAGTCGTCATCGTGAAGGCGACGAGGAGGACGGGGGGACGGTGTCGGAGGGGCGCGAGAGAGAGAGAGAGGACGAGGAGGAGGAGGAGGCGCGCGCGCGTGCGCACGGCGCGTCCGCGTCCGCGTCCGCGACGAGTCACGGTGAACTTCGAAGGTGTTTGAAGACGCTGTGCGCGAGTCGACGCGAGACGCCCGCGCGGGACGACGTGTTTTGGTACGAGATCGGAAACGCGGTGAGCGAACCGTTGACGGGAACGAGTGGGGTGGCGTTGGATGCGTTGACGCGACCGTTCGCGGAGGCGATGTACGCGAAGGATGGACGACGCGGAGGATTGTATAAACTGGCGGGACACGCGGCGAGACAGCTGCGCGTGGCGAGCGGAAACGCGCGGACGACGCCGGTGAGCGCGATAAACGTCACGGTGTTGACGACGATGTTCGTCAAGCATTTCATGGAGTTCGCGAGCGAGAACGACGGGGAAGGGCTCGGCGTCGGAACGCTGGGTGGGAGGCGAAGCGAGCGATTGCGCGCGCTCGACGCGACGTTTTCGCGAGACGCGAGGTGGGAGACGAACGGCGACGCGGGTGGTGAACGAACGACGACGTCACCGTTCGACGATTTATTGCGCACGTGCATGGAGATTGTGTCCAATAAACACGTGACGTCGCAAACAATGGCGTTGCACGCGGCGTGCGTGCGCTTTTTGCTCGTCGCGACGTCGTCGCAGTTGGCGTTCGATTTGGACGACATCGAGGGACGTGAGAACGGCCATCCGCTCGCGCGACGGCTATTGGCCATCGCCACGACGGACGGCGCGCTCGTCGGGTCGTTTATGTGCGCATTGGCGCGGCTCTTCATACAGAGACCTTCCAACAGCGGCGACATTCACGAGGGGTCGGCGAACGCGTCGACGGAGGCGTCGACGCGAACCTCTGGCGAGGGACGCGGCGGCGCGTTTTTTGGGTTCCTGTTTGCGTCCTCGCGCGAGAAGACGAGTCGAGGATCGCGCGCGACGACGCAAAGATCGGTGGTCAAGCATTCGTACGCCGTCACGTCTCCGCTCGCGAGCGAGTGCGTCAATCTCTTTCTCGCCCTCTGCACGCACGGCGCCTTCGGCGCCGCCTCTGAGAATCCTTTTCGTCGGGCGGTGAGCGAGATGAAGGACGTCTCGACGCGAGATTCGGTGCCAGCGAGTAAGCGAAAGGCGTGTTTGGTCAACTTTACCGAACTGTTCGCGGCGATTCGCGCGACTCTTCCCTCGGACGCGGGCTTGTTGCTCTCGTACGCGACGCTCTCGTCGAGCGCGCGTTTCGTCTCACACGTCGCCAAGAGCGACGATCTCCCGCAGTTTGTTCGACACTTGCTCAGAGAGTTGTACCACGCGCGAGAGCACCGCGGTGGGCACGCGTCGCAACTCATCGTCGCCTCGCTGTTGATTCTCTCGCAAAACGAGCGATTCGTTCGCGCCGTCAACGTTCATCCGAGCGGGTCGACGAATTGGTACAAGGAGCGCATCATCTCCGAGTGTTCGCTGGGAAGTTTAATCTTCATCATTCTCTCGCGCGAGGTGACATACGACGCCTCCAAGACGATGCACGTGTCCAAGACGTTACACGCGTTGGGCGTCATCGCCAACATGGCGTGCGTCGCTCGAGACGTCTCCGGATACGCCGCGCAGCGATTGGTCAACGTCTTGGCGTTGTTTACAAAGCGATACGAAAAGGCGAAGCGCGTTAGGGCGAATTCGACCGACGCGCTCGGGCACAAAGGCGGAGACGACGAGTTGGACGTGTACGAGGATTTGATTCGGGTCGTGTTTGAAATTCTCAACTGTCTCGTGACGGATCTCGATTCGCTCGGAAACAATCCGGAAATCGTCTACGCGCTCATTCACCGAGAGGATGTACTCGGGGCGTATCGAACGCACGCGATGTTCGCAGAGTACGTACAAAACATCGAGTGCGTGTTGGAGCACTATCAAAACGCCATCGAGTCGGTGCGCGTCGAGCAAAAAGACAGTCCGATGTCGGTGGACAAACTCAAACGCGTCATCTCTGAAAACCGACTCACGGCGAGTCCGCAAAAGACGACGGGCGTGGAGTGCGAACGAAACTGTTCGATGCACGGATTTCATCCCATGCGATTTGAGTATGTCGAGGACGACACGAACACGCCTTACTTCTTGATTCCGTACGTGTGGGGGGTGGTTCACTCGATGAGCGGCGTTCGTTGGAACGAAAGCGCCGTCGCCCTGTTCGCCGCGCCCGACGAGCCCGACGACGACGGCGGCGACGACGACGAGGATGCGTCCTCATCCATGCACTCGAGCGTGTCCGAACACGTCTGAGCTGGGAGGAGTAAACGAAAGAGTACAGGACGAACAATTAGAGATAGTCACGTAGAAACCGTAACGCAACGCATACATAGTTTCCATGGCCGCTCCGTCGGCGTCGTCCGCACACATCGATGCGCGGCGTCACCGTCCCGGTCGGCGCCGCCGCGCGGTCGGCGCGCGGTGGACGAGGCGGACGCGGTGGACGAGGCGCACGAAAAGGACGCGGCGAGCCACCGGATTGGGCGAAACCTCCGGCGCAGGGACGTCAGCGACGGCGCGACGATGAACAACACGAAAAGCGCACCGGCGGCGGCGAACGTGAATTCGTGCGCGAAAAACGCGCGTCGGCGGCGCCGCGAGCGGAGCGCGAGGTGCGCGTGCAAGAGAGTTTGCGCGCGGTGTCGTCCGCGCGCGGCACGTTCGACGACGCGTGCCGAGGCACGACGACACTGTTCGACGACGCGAGGAGGGTGACGCCGGAGGAGACGCTTCGGTACGAGCGCGAGGGACACACGTGCGTTCGAAACGCCGTGGACGCGATGGATATGATTCCCATGGTGCGAGCGTGCACGCGTGAGATCATGGCGAGACGACTCGAGGCGTACAGACATCGCGTGTCGGTGCTTTGTCCGGGAGTGAACGCGAACGCGTTGAGCGACGTCGAGGACGCCAAGCGCGCGCTCAAAAAGCATTCGCAAGAGGAGGTTGGTTTTTTGCAAACGTTCAACCTACACAGAGACGGAAAGAGCGCCGCGCGCGAGTTCATCATGAGCAAGAGGTTCGCGAAGATCGCGGCGGATCTGATGGGATGCGAAAAGGCGCGCATTTACCAGTCGTGCGTCTTCGTCAAGGAACCGGGCATGGCGGAGACGAATTGGCACAGCGACCTGAACATGGTTCCGCTCGATACGAACGAATTCATCACGTTGTGGATTCCCTTGCGATCGCTCGATGAAGAGGACGCGGCGTTACATTTCGCGAGTCGTTCGCACAGAGACTTCGCGCTGCCGTATTGGCGGACGCTCGAAGGCATGGAAGATTTGGAAGCGAGAGGGTACGAAATCGAGACGTACGAGGAGCTCGATTTGGGTGACTTGACGGCACATCACGGATGGACGTTGCACTGGAGTCCGCCGCAGCCCGAGGATTCGGCACCGCGCTACGCGCTGAGCATATGTTATTTCGCGGACGGCGCGCGAAGAATGAGCACGGAGAACCTTCGCCGGGTCCCGCACGACGAGGACGAGTGGTCGTACGACGAGTGGTTGCGAGAGATTGCACCGGGACACGCGGCGCGGCATCCGGAGATACCGATCGTGTGGGGATAGAAGATAGTCGAGGGGTGTTTTGTATTATGTATGTACGTGAGTTAATCGTTAATCGAATCGATGTCAGCTAAGATTGCGCGCTCTTCCGGTGTCAAACCGTCGTCATCCTCGCCGACGTCGCTCGCTGCATCGCCCGAGTCTTCGCGATACCAGTTACCATCGTAATCTACAGGAAGCGGAGGGTTCAACCTGTGAGTGAAGATGAAATCAGATGATTGAATGGGTTGAATGAGCGTGCACGACTTACCAAAAGTCACCCGGCGTCGTGCATTGATGGAATTTGACTCTCTCGTCGCCCTCGTCACCCAAGCAATCCACGACGTGATCGGCGCGGGAGAAATCCTCGCCCTCGCTATAGATGCTCTTCGTCACGATGCATCGCATGCCCGCAGCCTTGGCCGCGGAGCATCCGATGTGCGTGTCCTCGACGACGACGCACCGCGCCGGATCGACGCCGAGCGTCTCCGCAGCCAAGTTGTAAATATCCGGGCTCGGCTTCTTCTTCGGCACGACATCCCCCGCGAATACCGGCATGCGATCGGCAAACTCCGGCAACATGGTGTTCACGATGCCCTGCACCGCCTTTTCGTTCGACGTCGAGCACACCGCCACCTTGGCGCCGTGCTCCAACGCCTCGCCGACCATACGCTTCACGCCCGGTCTCAACGGCAGCGCACCCTCGTTCACGAGCTCCAAGAACATCTCCGTCTTTCTCAGATGCAGCTTTTTCACCAACTCTTTCCGCGCCTCGGGATCCGTCACGCTCTTCCACGGCTCCGTCTCCGGGACTCCGTTAAAGTAGTGCGTCATGCGCTCCTTCCCCCCCCCGATCTTCAACAACTCCCCGTACGTCTCCACGTCCCACTCGTGATCGAACCCGAACTCCTTGAACGTCTTATTAAACGTCACCCGGTGTCCATCGCGCTCCGTCTCGCACAACACACCGTCGCAATCGAACAACAACGCCTCGGGATAATCAAAGTTTCTGAGCGCCATCGGCGTCGTCATCCCGCGTCCTCGTCGTCCACCGCGCGCGCGCGTTCGCACCGTCGGCCTCGTTCGAAGCGCATCCACTCGCGCGAACATCGCCCCTCTTTTCTTCACCCGATGACGCGTCGATGAGTGTCATCGGTCCCGATTCATTCCATCACCGCATCATCCTCCCCTAGCCCCCTCGTTATCCATGCACGGCACGCATTCGATGACGGCGTCGAGACGTTGATTGATTGATTCATTCGAGACATTCGTCGTCGATCGTCGACCGGACGTGCGACGGACGCGCGCGCGAATGTCCCGCGCGACGGTGCGAGCGTCGTCGACCTCGTCGTCGACCTCGACGTCGACCGCGGTCTCGAGACGCCGTCTCGAGACGATTGGGAAGAATCATCGACGCGCGCGGGGACGCGTCGTCGCGCGCGCGCGGAAGGGGGACGACGACGGCGCGTTCGACGCGATGCGAGGGAGGGAGATGCTGGAGAGGGCGTTGCGTCGAGCGATGGGAACGGGAGGGGAGAGGCGAGGGGAGGATGGGACGAGGAGGTTCGAGGCGAACGCGCGCGCGCCGTCGTGGGACGCGTTGGCGCGCGAAGCGCGGGAGACGGAGGACGCGGTGGATCCGGACGTGGGCGACGCGCGAGCGAACGCGCGCGATTTCGGCATTGTGGGGGGGGCGAGGGTGACGTTTTATCGCGACAGCGCGTCGTGGTGCCCGTATTCACAAAAGATTTGGATGCAGTTGGAGGAGAAGCGGATACCGTACGCGCTCAAACGCATCAACATGCGATGTTACGGACCGAAGCCGGCGAGTTTTACGTCCATGGTGCCGAGCGGGGCGTTGCCGGTGATCGAACTCGATGGTCAAGTCATCACGGAGTCATCCGTCATCTCGCGAGTGTTGGAGAGCGAGTTTACCGACGACGACGGATACAAGAATTTGCTTCCATACGCGCCGGGGAGCGACGACGGTCGACGCGCCGACGCGCTCATGCGACTCGAACGCGCCTTGTTCTCGCGCTGGATGCAGTGGATCACGAGTTCGTGGAACGACGCGAGCGCGCAGAGCGTGTATTGTGAAGTGTTGGATGAAGTCGACGCCGAACTCGGCGCGGGCGGCGGGCCGTACTTTATGGGCGAGGAATTCACGTTGGTGGACATCGCGTACGCGCCGTTTTTAGAACGAATGGCGGCGTCTATTTTGTACTACAAGGGGGTCAAGATTGAGGGTAACGGCGGACGATGGCCGAACGTGGACACGTGGTTCGCCGCCATGGCGTCGCGCAAGGTGTACAGAGGCATCAAGAGCGACTATTACACCACGGCGCACGATTTACCGCCGCAGTTGGGCGGATGCGCGGAAAACGGCGAAAACGCCGAGGCGCGAGACGCCATCGACGGCACCGACGGCGTGCATTGGCGTTTACCTCTCGGACCTCTCGATGAGACTAGTTTAGAACCGTGGTGGGGGGTGGACGATCCGAAAGCTGCGCGAATGGAAGCCGCCAGACGCGTCATCGAGAATCGCGTCAATGTTGTCAGGTTCGCCGCGAGAGGATGCGGCCAGGAGGGTCGACCGGGGTACTCCGCGCCTCTCTCCGATCCGAACGCTCGTCCGGGAGAGGAACACATTCCAGCGGTCGACGAGGCGCTTCGAATCGTCGTCGACGCCATGATGCGAACCGAAGATGACGTTCCTTCATCCGACGCCGTGACGCGCGGCGATGTCTTGGCAGCGGCGCCCGCCGTCAAGTCGCTCGCGTACCTTCGAGATCGCGTCGGCGTTCCGAGAGACATGAGCTATCCCGCCGCGAGACAGTTTAGAGCCTATTTGAACTGGGCGATCGACGCCTTAGCGACCGTGTAATGTATGTGAATCGTGGCTATTGACAACACGCGCGCAGCGAGCGCGTTTGAATGAATATTGAATGAATGAATAAAAAATCAAATGTTTGGTCGCTTTGGTCGCGTCTCGTCGGTGAAAATGACGCCTGCGTTGAGAAGGAAATCCGCCACGCCTCGAAGCAAAATCATGTCTTCGTTGGGGTAGTACGCACCCCCTCTTCGCCTGCCTGCCTTTTCCGGTCGAGACGACGGCAGGAATGAAAACGCCGAGACGAATTCTCGCGGACCCGCTCGAATCGGTGCGTCAAAGTGGCACGGCACGATTCTGTCAAAGTTCCACCTGGCCACGCGCTTCGCCCACTCGTTCACCGGTTTGGGGACGTTTTCGTACACCAACGTGCCGACGACGGGCGCGACGATGAGTCTGTTCGTGATCTCAGACCAACTCTGTTCGGGGGAGAGCAAATCGTTCGGTCCAAAGTACAACGCCTGCAACGCGTTTCGTTGCCACCCCAAGCGCAACAACTCTTCTCGGTTCATATCCTTGGACGACGTCGTTCGATTCTTCGCCTTGGTTTTGATGTCGAACAGGTTTAAGAACTTCAAAGCGCTGATCGTGAAGTTGTCGTCGTCGCCGCTCTCTTCCAAATCTCTATCCGGAATACAATCCGGAATGTTCTCCGACACGTACACCACGGCGTCCGTTACGAGCAACGTCTTCGACGGCTTGTGGAAGATGGCTGCCTCGATAAAGGACACATACGAGGCGACACCGAGCGCCGGCGGGCGCAAGAGTTCGACCTCGAACTCGTCGTCCCATGGGGTGGGATCTTGACCGAGAATGCCCGTCTTGTTGATGCCGAAGAATTGCGGCGGCAAATTCACCGGCCAACTCCACTGTTGCGGAACGATCCAACACTGCGCCTTGGGATACTTGCGCTGAAACGGACCGACGAAGATTTTGTGTTCAAACAGCGTGGTCGGCAACACGACGTGTTCCACGGGCGCGTCGAGTTCGTCCAGTAACGCCACCATCTCCTTGGTCGGGGCGACGGGCGCGTACACCCACAACCCGCCCGTCTTGAGTTTAATCACCGTCATGCGAACGTTCACGCTCACGTTCAACCCGAGTCCGATGCCTTGCTTTTGTTCAAAAAACCACATCCGACCCGGATCCACCTCGTATCGATACGTCTGGCGCTCGAACGCGGGCACGAGCGGAAACAGAGGCGGCGGCGCGATGAGATACTTTCTTCCCTTGGAATCGTCCGACGTCCCCGTCCCGCGCGTCATCGCCGTTCGATTCTCTCGATCCCGCCCCCCTCCGTCGTCGCTCGCCCCCTTCCTAAACTTTCTCACCCTCAAATACGCGCCCACACCGACCGCGACGACGCCCAACGCCCGTCCCGCCGCCGCCGCCGTCGGCGCCGCGAGCGCCACCTCCTCCACCCCGCCCGCGAGCGCCGCGCGCGTCCATCCACGTCGTCGACGCGACGTCGACGCTCGCGGCTTTCGCGACGTCCGATCCCGTCCCGTCCACACCGACGACACCGACGCGCCCGTCACCACCACCGACGCCATCGCGCGCCTCGGTTCGACGCGTGATCACCGCCTCCGTCACCGCACCTCTCGATATCGATTCGATAGCGGTCGTCTCTCTCGCCGTCGATATCGGTCGCGGTATCGGTATCCGTCTCGACGCGAGGACGTGATCGACGGGGACCGACGTGGAGTCGAATCGAGTCGAATCGAATCGAATCGAATCGAATCGAGTCGACGAATGACGAGTGGATGGAGTGAATGCGTGATGATGCGTGATGATGAGACGATGGATGAATGAGTGTGACGACGGGGGAGCCAGATCGAACCGCACGACCCGACGACGTGGGAGAGAGAACCGCACGACCCGACGACGTGGGAGAGAGAACCGCACGACGCGACGGAGAGAGACGTCGCGACGATCACGATCACGATCACGACGATCACGAGACGACGATCACGAGACGACGATCGCGGTGATCGGGTGGTTGCATTCAATCAATCAATCAATCAATCAATCAATCAATCAATCAATCAATCAATCAATCAGTGGGTCAGTCGGTCGGTCTGAGTCTGATCGATCGATCGAGAGGAGAGATCGATGGATAATTTACAAAACGCGCGCGGGGCGCAGGTGCTGGACTCGCCTTCGCTGAATAAAGGGACCGGGTTCACGTTCACGCAGAGAGAGAGACTCGGATTGCGCGGGTTGCTGCCGCGCAAGTACGAGTCGGTGGAGACGCAAGTGAAACGAGCGTGGAGGCAGTTGAATGAGTTCGAGTCCAATCTCAATCGGTATATATTTCTTGAGAATTTACACATGCAAAACGAGAGACTCTTCTATCGCGTCTTGGTGGAACACTTGGAGGAGTTGATGCCGATCGTGTACACGCCAACCGTCGGCGAGGCGTGCATCAATTTCGACGCGCTGTACCGGAATAGGTGCGGCATGTACTTTTCGCGTAAAGACGCCGGAGTGATGCGACGGATGCTCGATAATTGGCCGTCCGATGATGCGGAAATCGTCGTCGTCACCGACGGTGGACGAGTGCTCGGACTGGGCGATTTGGGTACCAACGGAATGGCCATCTCCGTCGGCAAGGTGTCCCTCTACGTCGCCAGCGGAGGGTTCGATCCGGCGAAATCGATGCCGGTGTGCTTGGACTTGGGCACAAACAACGAGGGTTTGCGCGCGCACGATTATTATCTCGGCGCGGACGAGCCGAGACTTCAGGGGGAGGCGCACATGGCTGTCGTGGAGGAGTTTTGTCTCGCCATCAAGGACAAATGGCCAAACTGTTTGATTCAATTCGAAGACTTTAGGACGGAGGACGCCTTTCGAATTCTCGAGCGCATGCGTCACAAGGTTTTATGCTTTAACGATGACATTCAAGGCACCGGGGCGACTATTTTGGCCGGATTGATCAACGCGCTTCGTTCCCAAGGGACGCCCGCGACGGAGGCGCGCATCATCTTCTTCGGCGCCGGTTCCTCCGCCATCGGCGTGTCGACGCAAATCGTGCATCTGTTGATGAGCGAGGGTCTGAGCGAAGACAAAGCCAAGGAGGCCATCTGGCTCATGGACAGCAAAGGTTTGATCACCGATCAGAGAGAAGATTTCTACGGTCTCTCCGAACAGAAACAAAAGTTTGCGCAAATTGGCCAAGCTCCGTGCGACGATCTCGCCGAGCTCATCGCGCGAGCCAAGCCGCACGCGCTCTTCGGATTGTCAGGTTTTGGACCCGTCTTCACTCGCGAGCACATCGAGTTGCTGTGCGAACACATCGGAAAGCCGATCGTTTTCCCTCTCTCCAATCCCACGAGCAAGGCTGAGATCACCGCCTTCGACGCGTACACGTGGAGTAAAGGCAAGTGTCTCTTCGCGGCGGGGTCTCCCTTCGATCCCGTCACCGTCGAGGGAAAGACGTATAAACCGGGTCAAGGAAACAACATGTTCATTTTCCCGGGCGTCGGTTTCGCCGCCGTCTCCGTGCGCGCCAAGTATGTCCCGGACTCGTTTTTCATCGTCGCCGCCCGCGCGCTCGCCGAGGTGGTTCCGGAGGAAGACGTTCGTTCGGGAACAATCTACCCATCCGTGTCCATCATTCGCGACATCTCTCGCCGAGTCGCGGTGGCGGTGGCGAAACACGCGTACGAGATCGAGGTGGCCCAGCTCTACCCGAAACCCGGTGACATGGACGCGTTCATCACCGAGCGCATGTACTTTCCCATGGAGGACGGTGCGGTGTGAATGAACCCCGAGCTTCTTGAAACTCTGCGTCGGCGTCGACGGATTTGAAATCGACCCGCGCGCGTCGACAACGCGTCCACCGTCATCCGTCGTCGTCTCGCCGTCGGATGTACGCGTGTGCACGCATGCAGTATGTATGATCGCTCTCCTCAATCGCGGGCATCTCTTGTAACATCACTCCATCCGCGTCAATCAATCGAATCGAATCAATCGCGTCGTCGCGCGCCCCGACTCGAAAGGTCCATGTTTGGTTTCCCGTCCACACGAGCCTCGCGTTCCCATCGCGGTGCCCGCAGAAGACGACGGACGACATCCACCATGGGAGGGCTCTACGTCGTCAAGCGCGACGGTCGCGAAGAACCGGTGGCTTTCGATAAGATCACCGCGCGCATCAAAAAGCTCGCGTACGGGCTGAGCCAAGAGTTTTGCGACCCGGTGCGTGCGCACACGTCGCGGATGCGCGCATTCGTTTGAATCGCGGGCGGAGATGGGCGAGGACGAGGATGGAGACGGAGACGCGCGCGAGGGGGATCGTCGCGCGCGGGACGGTGGGAAGGATGCGCGAAAATACGTGTGATCGATTCGTCGCGCGCGGGGGATCGTCGCGCGTCACCGTGCGCGTCACCGCGCGCGTGTTCGTTCCGCATCCGTGTCGCCACCTCATCGGCCGACAGCTTCTCGTTTCAAAAATTTAAACGGCCGGGCGATGGATTTTTTGGTGGATTTTTGAAAATCCAGCGAGCGAGGCGGATCGTGTGGAAACGAATGAAAGGACGATAGAGAGAGAGAGAGAGAGAAAGAGCGAAGACTGACCCGACCGTCTCATTCGCGTCGCGTCGTAGGTTATCGTCGCGCAAAAGGTGTGCATGGGCGTCTTCGCCGGAGTGACGACGTCCGAGTTGGACGAGCTCGCGGCGGAGACGGCGGCGTCGATGACGTCCAAGCACCCGGATTACGCGCAATTGGCGGCGCGCATCGCGGTCTCGAACTTGCACAAGACGACCAAGAAGTCGTTCAGTGAGACGATGAAGATGATGTACGATCACGTCAACGAGCGCAACGGAAAGTGGTCCCCGTTGCTCGCCGACGACGTCAACGAGGTGATCGTCGCTAACGCCGAACGTCTCGATGCCGAAATCGTCTACGACAGAGATTTCGATTACGATTACTTTGGATTCAAGACGCTCGAGCGTTCGTACTTGCTTCGCATCGACGGCAAGGTTGTTGAGCGTCCGCAGCACTTGCTCATGCGCGTCTCCGTCGGAATTCACAAGACGGATATCGAAAAGGTTGTCGACACGTACCACTTGTTGAGCGAACGCTGGATGACGCACGCGTCTCCGACGTTGTTCAACGCCGGTACGCCGCGCCCGCAGCTCTCGTCGTGCTTTTTGATTTGCATGAAGGAAGACTCCATCGAAGGCATCTATGACACCTTGAAGGAGTGCGCGTGCATCTCCAAATCCGCCGGCGGCATCGGTTTGTCCATTCACGACATTCGCGCGACGAGCTCGTACATTCGCGGCACCAACGGTACGTCCAACGGTATCATTCCAATGTTGCGCGTGTTCAACGACACCGCTCGTTACGTCGATCAAGGCGGTGGTAAGCGCAAGGGTGCCTTTGCCATCTACCTCGAACCGTGGCACGCGGACATCTTCGACTGGCTCGACTTGCGCAAAAACCACGGCAAGGAGGAGGCGCGCGCGCGCGATCTCTTTTACGGCTTGTGGACGAATGATTTGTTCATGAAGCGAGTGGAAGCGAACGGTGATTGGACGTTGATGTGCCCGAATGAGTGCCCGGGTTTGGCAGACTGCTGGGGTGAAGAGTTTGAAAAGCTCTACGAGAAGTACGAAGCCGAGGGCAAGGGGAAGAAAACCGTCAAGGCGCAACAGCTCTGGTTTGCGATTCTCGAGTCTCAAGTCGAGACAGGTAACCCGTACATGCTCTTCAAGGATGCGTGCAACCGCAAGTCGAACCAACAAAACCTCGGTACAATCAAGTCTTCCAACTTGTGCACGGAGATTGTCGAGTACACGAGCCCGGAAGAAACCGCGGTGTGCAACTTGGCGTCCATCGCGCTCCCGCGCTTTGTCATCGAAAACAACCCGTCCTCGCCGACCGGACGCACGGAGACGAAGAAGCTCGTCGGTTCGTTGAAGGCGAAGGAGCGTCACTTCGATCACTCCAAGCTCTTTGAAATCACGCGCAAGGTTACGCGTAACCTCAACCGCATCATCGACGTCAACTACTACCCGGTGGAGACGGCAAAGCGTTCCAACATGCGCCACCGCCCGATTGGTCTCGGCGTGCAAGGCTTGGCCGACGTCTTCATTCTCCTCGGTATGCCGTTCGATTCCCCGGAGGCTCAAAAGTTGAATGCTGAAATCTTTGAGACGATTTATTTCGCGGCGCTCACCGAATCCAACGCGCTCGCCGTCGTCGAGGGACCGTACCAAACGTACGAAGGTTCTCCGGTGAGCAAGGGCATCTTGCAACCGGATATGTGGGGCTTGACGACGATGCCGGGTGGAGACCGCCACGATTGGGCTGGCCTCCGCGCTGCGATCGCCCAGCACGGTGTTCGCAACTCGTTGCTCGTTGCGCCGATGCCGACCGCGTCCACCTCGCAAATTCTCGGCAACAACGAGTGCTTTGAGCCGTACACGTCGAACATTTACGCTCGTCGCGTGCTCTCGGGCGAGTTCACCGTCGTGAACCAGCACTTGTTGTCTGATCTCACCGAGCTTGGTTTGTGGGATCCGGAATTGAAGAACGCTCTCATTGGCAACAACGGTTCTGTCGCGGATTTGGACATTCCTGAAAACTTGAAAGCCATCTACAAGACGGTGTGGGAGATCAAGCAGCGCATCCTCGTCGACATGGCGGCGGATCGCGGCGCGTTCATCGACCAGTCTCAGTCCTTCAACGTGCACATGAGCGATGCGAACAGCGGTAAGCTCACGTCTTTGCACTTCTACGCTTGGAAGAAGGGTCTTAAGACTGGCATGTACTACCTCCGCTCTCGCGCGGCGGCGGATGCCATCAAGTTCACGGTTGACGTCAAGCAGAAGCAACAAGTGGAAAAGGAGAACACGGCGCCGGCGAGCCCGCGCAAGCCGACCAAGGCTGACCTTGACAAGATGACTGAAGAGGAAAAGGAAGCTTACTTAGCCGCGAAACTTCAATGCTCCTTGCAAAACAAGGACGAATGCGTCATGTGCGGAGCGTAAAGCGCGCGGATGGAGAATGAATGGTTTGTTCGAGAGTTTTCCGGCAGAGCAGGGAAGACAACGTTAGGCGACGCCCGAGCGCCGAGTGCGGTCTCGCGCGGCAAAATGCATCAATCTAATTACATACATAGTGTAACTCGCATCTGTGAATACATACATACATACATACAACATTGAAAAAATGACACGACGACACAGACCCGGGTGACGCGCTCCCATCGAGATCGTGACATTGAGGCGGACGATGGACCCGACCTACGCGGGCCCGTACGGGCACGCCCACGGCGGTGGGGCGCCGCACGTGCAATCGGGGATGTATCAAGCGCCCTCTCAGGGGTTGCTCCCGTCCTACCCGTACGACGCGGCGACGACGCTCCAGAGCGAACTTCTCGACGAAGGTCATCTCCCACCGGCGGTGACCGCGATGGGTTTCGATCAAGGGGAAGAGTTACTGTGGTGCGGGACCGAGGACGGATGGCTATCCGCCATGTATGCCCCGACTCTGGGCAGGCACGTCTCGGTGGAGGCGCACGCGCACGCAATCACCCAGGTGGTCCCCATTGCGTCCGGGGCGCTGAGTCTGAGCGCATCGAGCATCACTTTTCACACGTCGGGCGGCGTGCGCACGCTCACGTGCGCGCAGTGCGACGGTGAGAGGAGCGCGTTGAAAGCGATGGCGTATCAACATCCGAGCGGACGCATGGCTGGGAAATTATTCGTGGGGAGAGCGACGCCGGTGGTGGAGCAGTACGACTTGACACGAGGCGTGCTCGTCAAGTCGGTGGACGTAAACGGAGGCTCAGAGACGTTGGATTGGGGCACGCAGCGCGCGTTGCTCGTCGTCGGCGGAGCGAATGGGGAGTTGAGTTTCAGAGATACGCGTAATAGCATGCGACAAGAGCTGGTGGCGACCGCTCACGGATCCGGGAGCGTGAAATGCGTCACGGCGAAAGGGGACCTTGTGGTGACCTGCGGGACGACGATGAGGGCCGGGCAGATTGTTTTGGATCAATTCATTAAAGTGTTTGACGTGCGATACAACGCGAGATTGGTGAATCAAATTCAGTTCACTTCTGGGCCGGTGTCGGTGGAATTCAATCACGGTTACGAATCGCCCACGTTGAGCATCGTCGGAACGACGGGTGCGGTGCAAACGCTCGACGTGATGAACCCCGCGATCGCGCCGTTCAACTATCAAATTGATACGCACGGTGCCGCTATAATGGGACAAAGTATATCTTCGACGGGTGAAATCATCGCCTTCAACGACGATTCCGGTTGGGTGCACATTTACAGCTCGAACGAAGAACCGTACGTGAACAACGAGTCCTTCCCCACGGTGCCCGTGGACGAGGCGGCGTTGTCACAACAGAAGTTTGAACTTCCAGACGATTTATTAGACTGCGGTTTGACGGCCGAAGAAGTGAATCCAGCCAAGGCGGAGTTCAAATCGAACTCGAGCTTGCATGGGGCGAAGGTTATCGACACGAAGAAGAAGGGATTACCGGACATTTACACTCGCATGGAATGCAACAAGTCGTCTATGACGGCTGAACGTCGTTACGAGGAGTTTGACTTTGCGGCGTATAACAAGACTCGTCTTCCGGGTTTGACGAATGATCTCGCGAATTGCTACGTGAATCCCGTGCTGCAGATGCTAAACTTTGTTCCAGAGTTGCGTTCTCACGTCGTCGGACACACGTGCGAGCGAGAATTCTGCCTGACGTGCGAGATGAGCTTTTTGTCTCACATGTTGCGCATTTGCCCACCAGGTTTGGCGACGCAACCGTTGAATTTCTTACGCACGCTTCGTCAAGTGCGCGAGGCTGCAGCTCTTGGTCTCATCGAAGGTCGAGACGAACTCGAGGCGCGCGCCGAACACTCTCCGATTCGACGCGTGCAAGCCTTTCTTCGCTTTATCTTGGAACAGCTGAACAAGGAAGAGCTATCGGAGAGGCGAGAGGCGAACGAAGGTAACGCGTCCACCGATCGAACCGCGTGTGAAAACATTTTCGGTACCATTTCACGGGAAACGTTGAAGTGCACGCAGTGCGCGGTGACTACGTCGAAAGAAATGCGAAATTTCCAGGTGGATCTGCATTACCCGTCCGTGCTTTCGGGGCAGCGTCCGGCGTTTGTCGATTTACTCAGCAAATCACTCGCGGTCACGCAAGAGATGCGCGCGTGGTGTGATGGACACAAGGCGTACACCCGGATGAAACAAGATAAGTTGCCGTCATCGCTTCCGACGGTGTTATCCGTCAACCTCGGCATGGCGGACCTGAAGGATTTGCACTGGTGGGGCATCGACACGCACGCGCACCCGACGATGGATGCGTTCAGTAGCAAAGTCGAGGAACGTTGGCTCCCGCATTACATTCAGCTCACGCTCGACGCGGATAAGAAAACGCTCGTGGCGAAGCACGCCTTGGAAACGTCTCAGTTTCAAGATTCCCCAAACTCGGTCGTGTACGAGTTGACTGGACTCGTCGTCTTCAGTCGCAACATCGATGAAGAGATCAAGAAAGGTTTCGACTTGCGTCAAACGAAGACTACTGACATTTCGGGTCATCTCGTGAGCTTCATCAAGGTGAAGCCGCCCTACGTGGACATTCCCGGCGACTTCACGGCGTCGCCGAAGAGGCCTGGAAACACGCCGGGAGTGTCTCCTCTCGCCACGACCGGCGCGCAGAAGAAGTACGACGATAACAAGTCCGCGAAGCCGGTACCGTCGCTCACCTCATCCACGGTTGCGAGCACGCCGACACTGTCGCGCGTGGCGGCGCCCAGTAATCCGAGTGAGTGGTTGTTGTTCAACGACTTCGTCGTCAGCCAAGTCTCGAAGGACGAAGTGACGCAGTTGTACGGCCAGTTGAAAATTCCGTGTCTATGCATGTTCACAAAGGTCGAAAAGCCGGAACCGAAGCCGCTTCCGGCCTCACCGATCACGTTCGATCTCTACAAGAGAATCACTCTCGATTTGGCTCCGCCGAACACCGACTTGTTTCAGCCATTCGCGTGCGTCGGTGAGGATACGCCCGGACCCGGTGTTTTGCTCGGCATCGACGCAGAGTTTGTTTCCTTGGCCCCGCCGATCATGGCGATGCGTGACGACGGCACGGAATACGAATCCGTTCCGGCGCGTCTCGGCTTGGCTCGCGTCTCCGTCGTTCGCGGTCACGGCGACAAAAAGCTGACCCCGATCATCGATGACTACATACGGGCCGTCGAACCGGTGCACGACTATCTCACTCGATTCAGCGGTCTCGTGCCGGGTGATCTCGATCCCGCCGTGAGTCCGCATTTCATCACGCAATTGAAACACGCATACTTGAAACTGCGATATTTGATTGACGCCGGTTGCATCTTCGTCGGGCACGGCTTGAAGCAAGACTTTAAGATGATCAACATCGTCGTCCCGCCGGAACAAGTCATCGACACCGTCGAGTTGTTCCATTTCAAGCGTCAGCGCAAGTTGTCGCTCAAATTCTTGGCCACTTATCTCCTCGGAGAAGACATTCAGGGAGAGACGCACGATTCGATCGAGGACGCGCGCACCGCGGTGAAACTGTATGAAAAGTATCTCGATTTACAGGCGCGCGGGGAGTTTGAATCGGAGCTGTTGGAGATTTACCGCTTCGGCAAGAAACACGGATTCAAGACGGAAGCGAAAGATGACGAACCTCCCATGAGAAATGAAGGTTTGATGAGCGCCGAGTCGTGGGCAGATCTGCAACAAGACATGTCGGCGCTCGGAATTTCTGACGACGGCGGCGTGTCGTTGCACGACTTTGCGCAACCTCAGCACCCAAACATCACCCCGAATTCGTTGCCCTTCGTGCCACAGATGACACCCGCGCAAGTGAGTCAAATGTTGGGACTCGCAAACGTCCCGCAAAACGTTCCTCCAGCCTTTTCAGCGCCGATGCCTCCGGGGGCGCCGCGCGTGCCACCGATGAACATGCCGCCGATGCCTCCGTTGCCTCAGGGGATGCGCGCGCCTCCACCGTTCCCGCCGCCGAATCCGCGCAATCCGCCTCAATGGTGATACATGTATAATACTACAGCGTTGTAATTGTTAATCTATCGCTAGAACTCTACCCTCGCGAGGCGTCGTCGCGTTGCTCTCGTCGTCGCCGCGCCGCCGCCGCCGCCTCGCGTTCGTGCGCCGCTCGAAATTTTTCCGCGAAACCAACCTTTTGACGCGTCTCCCCGCTCACCACCGCCGGCGCCCCCGCTTTCGACGACCACAGGCGCGCGTACTCGGCGTTCATCCGCACGACGTCGATTTTTCCTCCTCTCCGCGGAAGCGCGTTCAATCGAGCCGACGACGTCGGCGCGCGCTCGGCGGGAATCACCTCGAACGCGTCCCCGTTCCACGGAGGTCGACGGCCGACGGTCGCGGTCCCGAGTCGTCGCGGCGCGTCGTCCGAGTCCACGGTCGTCGCGTCGTCGTCGTCGTCGTCGTCGTCGTCGTCGTCGTCGTCATCTTCTCTTCGTCTCACTCTCGCGTCGCGTCGTCGTCGAGTGAGAAACCGCTCGATGGCGTCGTCCGAGATGTCGTCCCGTCCCAATCGTCGCAATTGTTCGCGCACGTCCGCCGCGCGCACCCACGCGGTGGAGACGCGGTCCATCGCGCATTCGTCGTCGTCGCGCACTGGTGATGCATAATGTGCATGCATGCACGCATGCACGCATGAAATGAATCCATCTAGCGTGACTGCGCGTCGTACGTCCCGTCGACGAGCGACACCTCTCGCGCGCGTCCCATCGCATGTCGTCGTCGTCGTCATGACGTCGTCGTCGTCGTCGTCGTCGTCGTCGTCCGAACACTCGCTTCCGGCGCTCTGGAGACACGCCATGCGCGCGTACGGTCGTTGGCAAGGATACGCGTGGAGCGTGGTCGTCGTCGCGAGCGGGACGGCGTACGCGCTCAGTCTGGGACTGCGAAGAGAGAGCGGGCGTCGCGCGAACGACGTAGACGACGACGGCGGCGGGGGGGGAGGGAGGTGATTCGATTCGATTCGATTCCCAACTGTCTGTCGCGCCAGTGCGGTTTCCGTTACAACGCGCGCGCGATGTGATGAATAATGCATGGATGGATGCATGCGTGCATGCATGGATGCATGGATGAATGCATGGATGAATGCATTCGACGTCAACGGCGATTCTTGTTTTTAGACTGGCGGTCCATCGACCGCGTGATGACGTTTGTGGTGTCTATGCCCAGACGCATCCCCGGTAACTCCATGGGGTCCACCGGTTTCTTCGTCCGCGGTTTGGCCTTTTTGCGACTCGCGCGCGCGTACGTCGTCGTCTCCATCATTGTCGCCGGCGCGAGACGATGCGCGCACCGCCGACAAAATCTCGCGTCTCGTTCGTGCATCGTCAATCCGCACTGTTCGCACTCGCGATCGTCGAATACTTTACTATTCTCCCCGAGCGTGGTCTCGTCCGTGATCCTGACGAATCCGTCCACCTCTTCTTCCTCCTCCTCCTCGTCGTCTTCCTCCTCGTCCATCATCTCCATCAAACTCTGCGCCCCGCTCACCGTGGCGAGCTTGGCGAGTTGACCCGGAACGACGATCAAGGCGACGATGATGGAGATTACGGTGGCGACGCGACCGCCCGGAGTGACCACCTCGAACGGTTGACCGATGCCGGTGAGGGTTAAGATTGCCCAATACAGCGTATCGTTCAGGTTGTGCACCATCGGATTGACGTCGTACTCGAGGTCGTAGATGACGCCCGCGGCGATGACGAAGATGCAAATAAACTCGGCGCCGATGCCCACCAATTGCACGCTCATGCTGTCGCTCTTCACCAGCCCAAACAAAACCTTGTCGGAATCTCTATCCAACAGACGCAACAGACGAAGCACTCGCAAAAGTCTCAAAAAGCGATAAAACGGCGACATCCGGTCGACGACGTCCACGATGGCCAAGAGCGGTGGCACCGTGCTCGCGACGTCCACCACCGTGACCGGTTTCGTCCAAAACTTGAAACTAAAATCAGCCGCGTACGCTCGCAGCGCGAGTTCGAATAAAAATAACAAATTGTACGCGTCCTCAATCGACGTCAACGAATCCATCGAGATGATGCCCGTGTACCACGGAATGTCTTCCCGGTACAAAACGTCCCACCCGCCGAGGCTGGACACGTTGTACGTCTCCAATAAAAACGTCCCGAACACGATCCCGCTCGAGATCACCGCCCACCACCCGCTCGCGTCTAAATCTGCCAACGCCAGACGCAACGCCTCCTTGGGCGTCAATCGTCTCCGTCTGCTCGCCGCCCCCTCGCCTCGAGCCTCCTCCTCGCGCGTCGTCGGCGCCGCCCGCGCGCGAGACGTCGTCCACCCCGGACGCCGCGTTCGAGCCCGAACTCGCGATGACGACGTCGTCGTCCTCGCCGTCGACGCCCCCGTCGTTCGCGTCCTCACCTCGCGCGTCGTCTCTACGCACCGTCCCCACCGCGCGCGAGACGTCATCCTCATCCTCGTCATCGTCGTCGTCATCGTCGTCGTCGTCGTCGTCGTCCTCGACGTCCTCGACGTCGACGCCGTCGCGCTCGTCATCGCTCGCATCGCGACTCTCCGTCCTCGGTCGTCCTCGAACGTTCACGACGCACGCGCGTCGCGTTCCGTCGTCTTCATTCGAACGCGTGACGTCAACCGTCGGGTCGACCGCGCGAGGGGTGACTCGAGTCGAGTCGTGATCGGTCGAATGTCACGACACGACACCCGATCGACGGCGCGAATGAAGACGAATGAAGACACTCGAGAGCGGGGGTTAGGGTTTAGGGTTTAGAGGTGTCGACCGCGTCGACCGCGACGGCGCGCGAGGAACACATCATCCGTCGTCCGTCGTCCGTCGTCCGTCGTCTTCGGACCCGGACCCGGTCCGCGAATCTCGGCGCTCGTCGTCTCCTCTCGTCCGCGGATCTCGGACGGGGTCTCGTACGCGGCGCGGCGCGGCGCGGCGTCATGGGCGAGGGCGAGGGCGAGGGCGAGGGCGAGGGCGAGGTGGGGAGCGACGACGGTCGGGGTGGAGGCGAGGCGCGTCGCCGAGGGGACGGTCCGTCGGCGTCGTCCGTCGTCGGTGTCGTCGTTCCGCGCGCGACGCGCCTCGACGAGGAATCCCCGACGAGCAGTCCCGAGGAGCCGGCGGCGGCGGCGGCGACGACGCCGACGACGATGCGCGCGCGCACGGGAAGGGCGAATCAGCGGTATAACGATGCGAATCAGCGATTGGTGGCGGGTTGTATCTGTTACCGCAATGTCAGGGACGTCAGAGACGCTGACGCGACGACGACGACGACGGAAGATTCGGGAACGAGTCCGTCGCGCGACGCGGCGGCGGCGGCGGCGGCGCCGACACGCGTGGAGGTGCTCATGCTCAACTCTCGAAAGGGCGCGAGGGTGGATGGGAGAGATTTAATCTTTCCAAAAGGTGGGTGGGAACTCGACGAGACCGCGGCCGAGGCGGCGGCTCGAGAGAGCATGGAGGAGGGCGGCGTCGCCGGCGAGGTTGGCGTCGAGTGCAAGTGGTACGAATTCGTCTCGGCGTCTCGATTAAAGGCGGGCGCCGAGAGAGAGGAATCCAAGTGCGTCGCGCGCGTGTTCACGATGAAGGTAAAGACAGAGTACGCGAATTGGCCCGAGATGGGCGTGCGCACGAGACATTGGTTGACGCCCGAGGAAGCGTGGCGACGGTGTAAACACGACTGGATGCGCCGCGCGTTGGTCGAGTGCGCGCGACTCGACATTTCGAAAGCCGTCGTCGCCGCAGATAGTTTGTAATATATAATATCACGCACGCTCGCGGGTGGGCGTATTTTTTCAATCACACATCGCCTACACGCCACTCACTCCGTGGACGCTCCCAGACGCGCCGCGCGCGGCGGAGTTCGCGTGATGGATGGTTGGGCGGCGTCACAATTCGACCGACCGTCGCGCGCCGTTCGGTGGCGGTGGCGGTCGCGATGTCGTCCGATCGGAAAACGTCGCGCGAGACGTCCGACGATCGACGCGGCGACGTCTCGACCTCGTCGTCGTCGTCGTCGTCGCATCGATCGCATCCGCGGGGCCTGGGTGTTGAGGAGACGACGGAGAGCGCCGATCGGTCGAGCGCGCGCGCGTCGACGGAGGAGCAGACGAGCGCGAAGGGGATGAAGACGGTCGAGAAGACGTCCGAGCCGCGCGTCGAGGATAACACCGCCGTCGCGGAAGAGTCGAGCTACGACGACGACGGCGAAGGATCCCGAGACGAGACGAGGAAGAGCCCGAGTGCGTCCTCCACCGCCAGCTGGAACCGGAAGCGCGGCGACGAGGCGAGGAAGACGGAGGAGATGGAGGAGACGAAAACGAGCGAGGGTAAGGAAGATGTGGCGAGAGGAGAGATCTCTCCTGAGCGCGTCATCGATGACGACGACGGAGATGAGAAAGAGGGAGGGGACGACGGCGGCGGTGGAAGCGATGACGACGCCGAGAACGACGGCGGCGATGACGACGGCGATGACAACGACGAGGACGAGGACGACGAGGGCGGGGACGATGAGGGCGAGGACAACGGCGGTGACGAGGACAACGGCGGTGACGTGGACATCGGCATCGGCGGTGACGTGGACAGAGGTAACGCCGCTAAGCAGTTTCAAAACTGTACCGGAGACGACTGCAACGGACTCGCGGGTGCCGATTTGTATAGAATCGTCGAAGACGTAGCGGAGAAGGCGTCGCTACCGCTCAACGATGCGCCACAACCCGTGTTGGACATGCTCTCCTTAACATCGGGGGCGAAGCAGACGATGCAAGAGGAGGCGACGGATGAACGCGTCGCTGCTTTGACCATGACGGTGATGATTGGAATCGTCCTTCTCACCGTCATGCTCGGAGTCATATTGAAGCACTACAAATCTCGCTGGTTTCATCCGAGCGGCGCGGGACTGTTGCTCGGCATCGCCGTGGGTTGTTTCGTCTTCATCAGTTTAGAACTCTCTTACGAGACGATGCCAGAAAACATGAGATACTCGATCAAAGCCTTTGCGCAGTGCATGCGATTCGACACCAAGTTCTTCTTCTTGGTGCTGCTGCCGCCGTTGATTTTTGAGGCGGGGTACACCCTGCATCCGACTGTGTTTTTTCAAAACGCCGACGCCATCTCCGTCTTCGCCTTTCTGGGTTCGCTCACGAGCGCGATTTCAACGGGCGTTTTGGTGTATTTGTGTGGTGTTCTCGGTGTTTCGTACGGTTTTTCGTTGAAGAGCGCGATGTTGTTCGGGGCGTTGATCAGTTCGACCGATCCTGTCACCACGCTCAGCATCTTTAGCGAACCGGATATGATTGCGCCCGACTTGCACGCCATCATTCTCGGGGAGAGTATTTTGAACGATGCCGTCACCATCGTGTATTTCGAATCTCTATTACTCGGAATAGGGTACTCTGGCGACGTCACCGCGCTCGAGCTGCTTCAAACGGATGATGCCTTCGTGCCGTTGATTTTACAAGCGATTGGAACCTTTTTGCTCGCCTTCGGTCAGGCGACGTTGATCGGCCTCGGCATCGGGTGCATCTCCGCGCTGTTACACAAGTACGTCAACACGACCAAATTCTTTGAAGAGGGCTGGGCTGTCGATTCGACTCTCGTGCTCCTTTTCCCGTATCTGAGCTATTCACTCGCGGAGACGTTTGAGTTGAGTGGAATCGTCGCCGTTCTTTTCACGGGAATCGTCATGGGTCGATACACCCGGCCAAATCTGTCACGTGCGCCTCGAATGATCACCATGTGCATCTTCAAAATCTTCAGCTTTTTGTCTGAGACTTTTGTCTTCGTCTACATGGGTTCGGCGATGTATAGCTTCCGTTGGTCTCACATTTTGACGGCGTTCGTCGGTTTGATCGCGACGTACCTCGGTCGCGCTGTGAACATTTTCCCCGGATCCATACTGCTGAACATGAGCAAGGCGAGACGGAATAGTCCTTTAGCAATCACGGCTAACACGCAGTACCTTCTATGGTTTTGCGGTTTAAGAGGTGCCGTGGCGTTCGCGCTCGCCGTCAAGGCGCAGCGAGATCTCGGCGAACAGGGACACGTGATGTTCGACGTCACGCTCTTCATCGTCGCATTCACGATCGTGATACAAGGAGGCATGACGAGGTGGTTCTTGGACAAGTATCTTGAAAAATCCACGTCGTCAGACGAGTCGAGCACGTCGCGTAAAATGGAACGAAATTTCTTCGCATTCATGGGCGACATCGCGAAGAAGGTTATCGAGCCGATTCTCCTCGCGAAGAGCGCGATCAGCGAGACGGACGAACAAACCTCTCTGCTCCATAGAGGCCACGCCGTTTCCAGAGAAGAGGCTGCCGAATCACCGCGTTCTTCTATCTCACACGGAGCTCTCGCGAGCGAGACCGTCGAAGCGGCAGTCGACAACACGTTTGAGCAAATGAGGTGAGTGACAAGGAGCACGACGGAAGCGACGCATAGGACAACGTAGACTTGAGAAAGAAATTGTAGCTCGTACAGTCTGTAGTCTGTACTGTAGGATTTGTAAGACTCCTCAATACAAGCGGTCAAAACTTGAGTAGCGCGACGACTTTCATTTCAAGTTTTTCATTTTCGTTTCTCGAGTTATGACTCGCCGATTCCGAGATTTTGCCGGATGGACGAATCGAAGACAAAATCCTCCGAAGACAAAATCCTCCGGCGCGACCATGGTCATAGTAGGGTGTTACGCGGGACCGGCGTGATCGCGAACCGTCATCATCGTGTCATCTTCCGACGCGGCGGGAGTTGACGTGAATGTCGTCTGTCGGACGATCAGGGATGAGTGCCGAGCGCGCCGCCCTGCTCGGGGCCACGCGCGGTGGCGACGTCGAGCGAGGATCAGCCGATATCGGGCGACGATTCTTTGGCACGAACACGATCGAGGACGATGACGATGCGTTCGACAGGCGCGCGAGCGACGGTGGGAGCGGCGGACGAGGACGAAGGGTCGGGACCATCGCAGTGAGCGTGTTGTTTCTCGTCGTCGGGATGGTGATGGCGACGACGACGCGCGAGCGTGGGCTCGAGGGCACAGACGCAAAGAGTGTTGGACGAAACGGGGCTCAGACGCCGAGCGCCGCGTCGATTCGAGCTGGTCCATTCGCGGATTCGTCCGATTTAGGGGCGCACGCGTGGAGAAACGTGCGTGTTCCCTCGGATTCGTGGATCTCGTACTCGTCGGGGATCGTTCGTAAGCGCAGGTTTCCGGATTCTTTTTATTACGTCACCTCTCCCACGGAGGCGGCGAGCGAAGTCGGATCTCTGGGTGTGTCGACACCCGGCAGCGCGTGGCCCACCGGAAATATGGTGACGATCGATCTACACACTGGGTGTTCGCCGATCAGTATGTTACCGTTTCAGAAGCGCGGTTTCGATTTCGACAACGTGCAGGCAAAATTTGTGAGCAAAAAGATGAGCATGGAGTTCAAATTTGGCGACGCAATGGCGATGACAAAGGTTGGGTGCGGACACTTCCGGGCGACCGTGGAGCTGGCCGAGAAATGGGAGTTTGGCTTTTATCTGCATCCAGCCGGCGATGACAGCGATGAAAATTCGGTGCTCGATATTGGATGTGAGGCTGCGGTGACGGATCCAAACAATGCCACCAAGTGTCCAGATTTTGCATCACCGGCGGCGCTCGCGACTTCGTCGTGCACAGAGCCATACACGTTCTACGACTATACGTTTTGGAACAGAAAGTACGACGGTCAACAGACCACGTTCTTGTGGGGGGCATGCGGAGATTCGTGTTCGCAGCAAGACTGCGGTCACATGTACTGTCCAGCAAACAAGCGCGTGCAGAACCTGGAATGTGTGGCGTGTCCGCCCGGGATGACGAACGATTCAGGGGATAAGAATGTTGGCGCTGACACGCAGTGCGATCCAATCATCTGCACGGCGCACATGCGCGTGCAAGATCACGCATGCGTGGCGTGCATCGCCGGGAAGGAAAATGAGGCCGGGGACGACGCGTCTGGAGCGAACACGCAGTGTGACGCCGTCGTGTGCGGTGTGAACCACCACGTGTCGAATAATATGTGCACAGCGTGTCCCGACGGTCACGCGCACGCCGGCGGTGACGTGCAGCACGGCCCCGACACGTCGTGCGATGAAGTGTTGTGTCACACAAACGAGCACGTGCAG
>MDTE01090732.1_pt1 | contig 95114 bp, 84 predicted proteins | sample 811231 | NCBI WGS metagenome assembly MDTE01 (sample SAMN05326651, study PRJNA326480) | marine metagenome | isolation source: seawater | place: Indian Ocean: Red Sea | collected 2010 | reverse complement strand
TTTAGAACATAAACCTACTGTTGATTGGTTGGCTTTAGAAGCTTTTAACCTATCTATCAAATAATTATGATTTATTCAATTAATAGTAGATTGTTGTTCTTTTTATTAATACACATGCAAAGATTCATTATTACCATAGTCTCACAATTATACAATCTAGCACATACTAAATCATTGTTTAGTAGATATTATATGTTTGTGACGTCGTCTGTCAACTATTTCTTTTAGTGCTTTTATATTTTGAGGTGTATTTTTTCTTAGACTATAATTGAAGTAATTATGCTAAAGTATACAAGAGCGTAGGATTGTTTATATGGAAAATGATAATAATCCAGGATATGATGAAAATTTCAGTAGTAGTATGCGTGCAATAGTCAGGTATCTAGGAACTGTTTTATTAGTCGGGTGTCTGGTTGGTACTGCATTTACTTTATGGACACCTGCATCTATACTGAATCGTAATGTTTCACTTGATATTGCACGTGCTATGGCTACCAGGGTAGGTCGAAATGCAACTAGTGTTCCTCCTACTGCTACAATCGAGCCTAGAGAACTAATTGGTATAGTAGCAGGTCATAGTGGCAATGATTCAGGAGCAGTCTGTCCTGATGGTCTAACAGAAGTGGAGATAAATTTGGATGTTGCTAGTAGAGTTCAGGAAATGTTGTATCAAGCAGGTTATGCTGTGGATATTTTGGATGAATTTGATGATCGTTTGGATAACTATACAGCTAAAGCATTGGTATCTATACATGCTGATTCCTGTGAGTATATTAATGATCAAGCTACTGGCTACAAGGTGGCTACATCACTTGAAACACAAATTCCAGTAGAGTCTAATAGACTTGTGAGTTGTCTTATCAGTCATTATGCAGAATCTACTGGTTTGAAATTTCATGCTGGTAGTATTACCTACGACATGGAGTATTATCATGCATTTCGTGAAATCAATGTGAATACTCCAGCAGCTATTATTGAAGTGGGTTTCATGAATCTTGATCGAGATATGTTGTCTAATAATGCTGACTTAGTTGCACTGGGTGTATCTAATGGCATTTTATGTTATGTGAATGATGAACCATTACTACAGATTGAATAGGAGCACTATATGATCTAGGAATATGTTCATATGATAAAATTTACTGCGCATATGAATGTAAACAAATTTTTTATGATTAGTTAGTATTAATTGTGATATGTACAAGAGAGTTTTATAGTATGAGTGTTCGTGAGGTGTAACAATGTTAATTGTCAATGGTCAAGTAGTAGTGTGGGGTGATGAAGGGACAATAATTTCAGATGGAGCAGTATTAATTGAAGGGGATCGTATAGCTGCAATTGGTACTACGGCTGATTTACTTAAGAAATATCCTACCAATGAAGTTATTGATGCGAATGGCGGATTAATAATGCCGGGTAACATTTGTGCTCACACACATTTTTATGGCGCATTTGCTCGTGGATTAGCAATACCTGGGGATGCACCGAAGAATTTTCCTGAAATATTAGAAAGATTGTGGTGGAAACTGGATCAATGTCTAACATTAGACGCTATTAAGTACAGTGCTTTGGTTTGTCTTGTGGATGCTATCAAACAAGGTACTACTACTTTGATTGATCATCATGCTAGCGCTACTTGTGTCGAGGGTTCATTAGATGTGATCAGTCAGTCAGTTAAAGAGTCAGGTCTACGTGGCGTTTTATGTTATGAGGTTTCCGATAGACATGGTATGGATTATGCTAAAGAAGGTATTATGGAGAATGTACGTTTTATTGAAAAATTAAAAGGACAACCAGAAAATCGTCTTAGAGGAATGTTTGGTTTGCATGCATCTATGACTTTAAGTGATGATACTTTGGCAACCTGTGTTGATGCAATACCTGATGGGGCTGGTTTTCACATACATGTGGCTGAACATCAATCCGACCAGACAAATAGTCAGAGGGTTTCTGGAGTTAGGGTAGTTGAAAGATTACATAAATTCGGCATACTGAATCAGAATACTATAGCAGCTCATTGTGTGCATCTTGACAATCATGAGATTAGTTTATTGTCTGAAACTGGTGCTTGGGTGACTCATCAACCTAGATCAAATATGAACAATGGAGTAGGAGTAGCGGATGTAGAATCACTAATAAAAAATGGTATTCAGGTTGGTTTAGGGAATGATGGTTTTTCGAACAATATGTGGTCAGAATGGCAAACTGCTTATTTGCTACATAAAGTATCAAGTTTGGATCCAAGAAAAGTACAAGGTGATTTAATTGTTGATATGTGAATCAATAATAACTCCTCTCTGGCAAGTCAGTTGTTCAATGATATACCTCTTGGTGTAATGGAAGTAGGAGGTTTTGCTGATATTATCATAGTTGATTATTTGTCTACAACACCATTAAGTTATGAGAACTTGCCGTGGCATATTATTTTTGGATTTGAGTCAGGTTTGGTCAATTCAACTATTTGTGCGGGAAAGGTTTTGATGAAGAATCGTGAACTTATGTTTTTGGATGAAGTAGAGATTTTTGAACGTAGTAGAGAGTTAGCTAAGACAGTATGGGATAAGTTTTAAGTATAAAAATAGGAAAATATTTATTATGTTACCTTTGATATCAGTTATTGGTGGAACAGGAGCAGAGGGTAGTGGATTGGCATTGCGTTGGGCTTTTGCTGGTTACTCCGTTTGCATTGGTTCACGTACATTGGAGAAGGCTATGTCTAAAGTGGATGAATTGAAAAGTGATTTTCCAGATGTAGCAGATTTTTTGACGGGTCAAGATAATTATAGTGCATGTCAGACATGTGATATTGCTGTGTTAGCAGTGCCCTATAGTGCACATGCAAATACCTTGTTGGAAATGAAAGAGAATTTAAGAGGTAAAATATTAGTAGACGTTACAGTACCTCTTAATCCTCCAAATGTGGATAGGGTATATTTGCCTGAAGGAGGTTCTGCTGGCTTGGAGGCACAGGTAGTTTTAGGCTCAGAGGTTAAAGTTGTATCCGCATTTCAGAACATTGCTGCGGGTCATTTGCAGGATCCAAATGCTGATATTGATTGTGATGTATTGGTATGTGGCAATGATTCTGATGCTTGTGATAAAGTTGTAGAACTAGTAAAGGCTGCTGGAATGAATGGTTATAATGCTGGTTTATTAGATAATTCTGTAGCAGTTGAAGCTTTGACTCCAGTTCTCATTAGTTTGAACAAGCAGTATAGAGTTAGGAATGCAGGAATAAAAATTGTTGGTATTGGTAATACCTGATATGTGTTTATGTTTATTCTACCTTGTCGATTAATTAGATAGTCTTTGTTACAAATGAATAATAGTCATAGACTTTCTTTAACAGCTTTGATTGATATTCCATGTATCAGTCCTGGTGATGATATTCAAAACATTATTGAAGTTGGCTTGAATAAAACCGGTATTCAGTTAGAGAGTGGTGATGTTATTGTGGTAACACATAAAATAGTCTCTAAGTTAGAGAATAGATATGTTGACTTAAGAAATATTATTCCTACAAAACTTGCCTTGGATTTGTCTGAAGAAGTTGACAAGGATCCTAGATTAGTAGAGTTAATATTGTCAGAATCTGTAGGTGTTGTAGCGAAGAAAAAAGGAGTGCTGATTACTGAACACCGTCTAGGATTTGTACTTGCTAATGCTGGAATAGATGCATCAAATATTCATCAGAATAAAAACAATGATCATGTTTTGTTGTTACCTATTGATCCCGATGAAACATGTAAAATAGTGAGACAAGGATTAGAGTTGATGCATGATGTCGAAATTGCTGTTGTGATTAATGATAGTCATGGTCGTGCTTGGCGCAACGGAACAGTAGGTGTAGCTTTAGGTTCTTCAGGTTTGCCGGCATTATTAGATCTTAGAGGTAGTCAGGATATCTTTGGAAGAGAACTAAAAGTAACCGAGGTTGGTTGGGCAGATGAGTTGGCAGCAGCAGCTTCGCTTTTGATGGGACAAGGTAGTGAGATGAGGCCAATCATACATATTCGAGGTCTGTCATGGGCAGGCAGTAATGGCAATGCTTTTGATCTGATTAGAAAAAAAGATGAAGATTTATTTAGATAATTAATATAGTAAATATGATTATTCCGCATAGATATAAGGATTTATTGTCTTATGAAAAAAAAGCTTTTGCTAATTTGGCATTAGTACTTAAAGATGGAGATCCTCATGTTACACCATTGTGGTTTGATTTTGATGGCAAATATATTCTAATAAATAGTGCTGTTGGTAGAGTGAAGGACAAAGTGATGCGACGTACTAAATCAGTGGCATTATCAATTTCTGACCCAGATAATCCGTATCGTTATATTCAGATCAGGGGAAAAGTTGTGACAATTACTGAGAAAAAGGCCCGAGAATTTATTGATCATCTGTCAATGAAATATACTGGTGAACTTTATATGGGATATGCAGGTGAAACAAGAGTCACTTATAAAATTCTTCCAAAATTGATTTCTTATATGGGCTAATGATTTGTCGTTTGACATTTTGATTGTGTCTGATTAAATGAAGTGAACTAATTTAGAACAGTGATGAAAAAAACCTTTAAAATAATATTTAAGTCACTATTATTTTTACCCTTTTTTTTCGCTTTAATACATCAATCTGACTCAGTTAGTGTGGTTAATACTTTTATATTACCGTATTCTATTAACTGGTTGATAGGTGTAGTTTTGCCATCATTAGTTTTGTCAATTATTTTATATGTATTAGTCAATACAAGATTGAGAGATTGGGCTATTAGCATTATGAATGGTGGTCCATATTTATCAATTTTGATATTCATGCTATTTGTATGGTTATTTGTAACTGTAGAAGTTGGCTTACGTTCTTTTTATGCCAAACATACACCATCACCATTTCATGTAGGAATGAATTATTTGGGTTATAGGGGTTCAGTGATATCGTTGTTTAAGTCTGAAAATGAAATTTATGTAGCTGCAATAGGAGGTAGTACAACATATGGTAATGGAGTTGATTGGTGGGATGCATGGCCAGCATATACAGAAGATAGGTTGAATGCTCAATATAATATTTTGAATCATAAAAGATTTCATATAGCAAATTTAGGCTTAGAGGCAGCTGGCCTGGATTGCGGCATTCGTCGTTTTGAGCATTTTGATAGAATGTATGATTTTGATGTTTTAGTTATTCATGCGGGCTATAATGGTTTGGGTGATTGGTGTCAATTGTGGTTGCCAATAAATACTAGATTGAGAGATGTATCTCTGTTATTCTATATGGTTTTGGACTTTGTAGAGCAACAAGAATGGTATACAAGAAATAGTTTTTGGAATCTAAATATTACCAAAGACGATGAAGACTGGATTCAAAGGGATACAAACTCTGAGTTTATCAATGTATATTTAGAATTTGTTTCAGAAGTTTTGAGCCGTGGAATTAAAGTTGTTTCTATTTTGCAACCAGGTTTATCGGGTACTTCATCAGGAGATGAATTAAAACATCACCAAAATATCGATGAACTCAAATTGACACTTGCAGTGCGAGCAAATGATTTAGGATTGCGTTTGGTAGAGGAATTCAATCATTTAGATGATTTTGTTATCATTGATTTGACAGATGTGCCGGATAAATACAAATTCGATTCTGTTCATTTGAATGCTAATGGTAATAAATATATATCCGAATTTATTGCTTCTAGTATTTCAAATGTTATAAGCAAATAAATTAGTGTACTAGAATATTTGTGATATATATATATCATTATGAGTAAGGTATTTTTGATAGAAAATAATTTAAAGTCAAGACGGTCAATTAGACGGTACTTAACTGATTCAGTATGTAATAAGATCTTGTTTAGACTACTGGAATCTGCCACATGGGCTCCCTCTGCACATAATAGACAGCCTTGGAGATTTGTTGTTATAAAACAGAATAGTAAAAAAGAAGATTTAGCTTATGCAATGGGTGATAGATTGCGTGCAGATCGTTCCAAAGATGGTGACAATATGGAGATTATAGAAAAAGATGTTACTAGATCTATAAATCTTATAGTAAATTCACCAGTTGTAATAATAGTCTGTTACAGTATGATTGATATGGATAAGTATTCTGATGAATCTAGATCTTATGCGGAGAAGATTATGGCAATACAGAGTACAGCTATGGCAGTTCAGAATTTGATGTTGGCTGCTCATGCTGAAGGCTTATCGACATGTTGGAGGTGTGCTCCATTATTTTGTGCTGATACTGTTGTTAATATACTAGATTTGCCTGAAGATTGGAATCCACAAGCTCTAATTACAATGGGATATCCGAATGAAACTCCCAAAGTTCCTACTCGCTTAAATTTATCTGAGGTAACTGAATGGATGTAGGATCATATGTAGCATTTGCAGGTGGAGTAGGCGGTGCTAAGATGGTTCAAGGAATGTCAGGTGTACTTCGAGATGAGCAGTTAAAAGTTGTAGTAAATACTGCTGATGATTTTGAGCATTTAGGATTATATATATGTCCAGATTTGGATACAATAATGTATACATTATGTAATTTACATAATGTTAAGACAGGTTGGGGTTTAGACAATGAAACCTGGAATTTTATGCAATCTTTGTCTAATCTAGGTGGTACTACTTGGTTCAGTTTGGGTGACCATGATCTTGCTACTCATGTGGAACGAACAAATCGATTAAATTTAGGAGATACTTTAACTGAAATTACAGCTGATCTTGCTAGCAAATTAGGTACATCTATTTGTATTATTCCTATGAGCAATGATCCTGTACGGACTGTTGTTCATACTAAAGATGGTCCAATTGCTTTTCAAGATTATTTCGTGCGTCTTGCATGTGAACCAGTAATAAATAGAATTTGTTTTGAAGGTATAGAAAAAGCATTATTTAATCCATTGGCTACAAATGAATTAAATTCCAATAGCTTGAAAGCAGTGATAATATGTCCTTCTAATCCATATGTGAGTATTAATCCGATTCTATCGTTAAAAAGTGTTCGAGAAACTTTGTCTCGAGTTAAAGTACCTATTATTGCTGTTTCCCCTATAATAAAAGGCAGAGCAATTAAGGGTCCTGCTGCAAAAATGATGAACGAATTAGGTTATGAACCGTCTTCATCAGTGGTTGCTAAAGAGTATTGTGACATTATTGATGGTTTTGTTATTGATAATACAGATATTGATGTAGTTGACTGTATTCAAGAGATGGGTATATCTGTGTTGGTTACGAATACAATTATGAATTCTATAGAAGATAAAAAACAGTTGGCGCAAGATGTTATTGAGTTTGCTGGTGATATGATGATAAAGGGTGTTTAATTTATGTCTAATTGGGCGATTGTTCCTGTGAAAGAGATCAGTTCTAGTAAGAGCCGTTTGTCTACTGTTCTTGCTGATATTGATAGAGAGACGCTTGTAATTGATTTATTTATTAGAACATTGTCCGTATTGCAGATTGTCAATTCAATAGAGAAAACTATAGTAATTAGTCGTGATAGTGATATGCTTGATTTAGCTACTAAAAGTGAAGCGTTAGCAATCAGAGAAAATGATAATTCTGATTTGAATAGTGCAATTCAACAAGCAACTTTTGATGCAATTTCTTTTGGATCTACAGGAATATTGGTTCTTCCTGCTGATTTACCTTTGTTGTCTGTGGATGATGTTAATAATATGACTGATTATGAAAAATTGGACAAAATATTAATGATTGTGCCAGATAGGCATGGGATTGGTACTAATGCTCTGTTTGTTAAGCCACCAGGTTTTTTGAAATATCAATTTGGTGTTAATAGTTTTGTGTCTCATAAACGTGAAGCACAACGTATGAAAGCAGAATTATTCATTAATCATTATCCTAACGTTGAATTTGATATTGATTCTCCAGATGATTTGAGACGATTAAGTGAGATGGACTTTTCTTTACACAATGAGGAGGTATAAGTTTATGGATAGAGTAGCGCTTTATTTACAAGATGCACATTCTTTAGATGATGGAATCAAATTTGCTAAATACGCAGAGCAAAAGGGTTTTGAGGCTGTGTGGCAAGCAGAAAGTAGATTGGTGCGCGATGCTATAGTACCTATGGCTGCTTTTGCTGCTCACACAACTAAATTAAAAGTTGGCTCCGGTGTCATCAATAATTGGACTCGTAACATTGGATTATTAGCTTCAACATTGTTGACATTAGATGATCTTGCTCCTGATAGAATTATTTGTGGGATAGGAGCTTGGTGGGATCCTTTAGCAGCGAATGTTGGAATTACTCGTCGAAAACCTTTATCAGCAATGCGGGAGACTGTAGAGGTTTTGCGTAAATTATTGTCTTTACAAAATGTTACTCATTCTGGTGAATTTCATCAATTAGATGGTGTTGAACTTGATGTTATACATGGTCGTACCGAAGCTAGGAATGTACCAATATATATTGGTGCTACAGGCCCCAAAATGATGGAACTTACTGGTGAAATTGCAGATGGTGTAGTACTAAATTATTGCGTTCCACCTGAATATAATGATAAAGCAATGCAGCAATTAGAAGATGGTGCAAAGCGTTCTGGTCGTGATATTAGTGAGATAGATCGACCACAATTAATAGTATGTTCCGTACATGAGGATCGGGCAAAGGCTATAGAAGGAGCCAAAACATTGTTGACTCAGTATTTGGCTCAGCAACCGCATATTGCTCAGGCATCAGGTGTATCTTCTGATATTGTTGATAAGGTTCAGAAAATATTGGGTTGGCCTGCCAGTAAGGATCAAATTATAGAAGCTATGAAATATGTACCTGATGAATTTGTTCTAAGTATTAGCGCTACTGGTACACCAGATGAAGCTCGAGCACGTGTAGCAGAATACGTTAAAAGAGGATGTACTTGTCCTATTCTATACCCATTAGGAGATCCTTATTTGATGATGGACGCATTTGCACCAAGTAATTAGATCGAATGTCATAGGGTAGTACTTTCAAAAGGTGAAGTTACTTCAAAACTTGCTCAAAGGCTTTAAGTGCGCAATCCAGGTCATTTTGAGTATGAGCAGCAGATATTTGAACACGAATGCGAGCTTTGTTTTTTGGTACAACTGGATAAGAAAAGCCTATGACGTATACGCCAAGCTCCAGAAGGCGTTTAGCCATGTTGTGTGCTGATAGTGCATCTCCTATCATAATGGGCAATATGGGATGTTCACCATACGGTATTTCAAAACCTATTCCAGATATACCTTTTCTAAAATAAGAGGTGTTTGATTCTAGTTTGTCGCGCAACTCAGTGGATTCTGATAATATTTCTAAAGATTTTAACGATGCACCAACTATGCTGGGCGATAAAGTGTTAGAGAATAGATAAGGTCTAGATCGTTGTCTTAGAAGAGATATAATTTCTTTTCGTCCACTAGTATATCCTCCGCTTGCTCCTCCTAGAGCTTTTCCATACGTTCCAGTAATAATATCGATTCGTTCTATAACTTCATGGTATTCATGAGTTCCACGACCAGATTGTCCTAGCACACCAACTGCATGTGAATCATCAACCATTACAATAGCCTGATATTTATCTGCTAGGTCACATATTGTTTTTAGGTTTGCAATTGTGCCATCCATGGAGAATACTCCATCCGTAGCTATCATGCGAAATCTAGCTGCTTTGCAGGCTTTTAATTGCTTTTCCAAATCGTTCATGTCATTATTTCGGAATCTATATTTTTTGGCTTTACACAATTTGATTCCGTCTATGATACTAGCATGGTTTAAATCATCACTAATGATTGCATCTTCTGGTCCTAGTAATGTCTCATAAAGTCCAGTGTTGGCATCGAAACAAGATGTGTATAGAATAGTGTCCTCTGTACCAAGGAAAGCACTAGTAGCATTTTCTAAACTTTTGTGTATAGATTGAGTTCCACAAATAAAACGTACGGATGACATACCATAACCCCACAAGTCAAGACTTTTATGAGCACTTGCAATGATAGCTGGATGGTTTGCTAAACCTAAATAGTTATTTGAGCATAAATTAATTATTTCTTTATTACCCTGCACCAAAATTTTAGAGTGCTGTGGACTATTTATTATTCTCTCATCTTTGTATAGGCCAGAATCATTAATATTTTCTAATTCTTGTAGAATATGATTGCGTAGATTGTTGAACATCTATATTTTCTCCCAATCCAGAATTACTTTTCCACATTGTCCTGAACGCATCAAGTCAAAACCATCGGCATAATCTTTATAATTCATTTGATGTGTAACTACCTTAGAGATGTCTAATCCAGATTGTAGCATTGTAGTCATTTTGTACCAAGTTTCAAACATTTCTCTTCCATAAATACCCTTAATAGTTAATCCGTGAAAAATTACTTTGTTCCAAGCTGTAGTTGTGGTATCCGGAAGTAATCCAAGCAATGCTACTTTACCTCCATGACTCATGTTTTCTACTATGGATTGTAGTGCGTCAGGATTACCAGACATTTCTAGTCCAACGTCAAATCCCTCTTTCATACCTAGATAATTCATTGTATCTTTGAGAGTTTGTTCCATAGGATTAATAGCAACACTAACTCCCATGTTTTTTGCTAATTCAACCCTATAGGGATTGGGATCGGTGATTACTACGTGACGTGCGCCTATATGACGTACTATTGAAGCTGCCATGAGACCAATTGGACCTGCACCTGTAATAAGAACATCCTCACCGATGACATTGAATGATAATGATGCATGCGTGGCATTACCTAATGGATCGAAACAGGTGAGTAATTCTAGAGGTATTTTACTGTCGCAAGGCCATACATTAGCAACAGGTATTATTAAGTATTCTGCGAAGGAGCCAGGACGATTGATTCCTACTCCTAGTGTATCACGGCATAAATGTCTTCTTCCCGCCAAGCAGTTGCGGCAGAGTCCACACACTATGTGGCCTTCTCCTGACACTAAATCACCTGGAGAGTAATCATGGACGTTACTACCAACTTTGTCGATTGTTCCTACATATTCGTGACCTATAGTAAGAGGGGGGTTAATGTTATGTGATGCCCAATTGTCCCAATCATAAATGTGTAAATCAGTTCCGCAAATGGAACTCTTCATTATGTGAATGCGTACTTCATCTGGACCAGGCTCAGGAGTGGGAACTTCTTTGAGTTCAAGACCTATTTGTGGTCTTGTTTTTACCAGTGCTTTCATACAATTATTATCAGCTATTTTGTATTTGTTGCCATACTTTCTTGATTAAAAGTGCATCATCTTCCATAATTGGACTTTCACATAGTAGTCTGCCTGAGCAATGGTAATCGGACAGTACTTGAAGAAAATCAATGTAATTAAGATCTCCTTCTTCAAAAGTTAAGTGTTTTCTCTCTCCTTTAGGACCGTATTCTATGCCAGATATGTGAATATGTAGGTTGGTTAGTTCTTTTTCACCCAAAACATTGCCTATAGATTTTATTATATCTTCAAATTCCTTATATGTGTTGATTGTGCCATCACCATTGCGTGCATGTAAGTGAGCGATGTCTATGCATGGTGAGACTCCCGGTATATTCTTGGAAAGTGCAAGCGTATCTTCTAGTGAACCTAGCATTGCACTTTTCCCCATGGTTTCTGGACGGAGTGTGACTAGGTTAGAAGCATGTCTTAGTTCCTCAATGCATCCATTTAATCTTTCTATAACTAATGGCAATACTTCTTTGGGAGGTGCACCAAAATATGAACCGGGATGAAAAATAATATCTGTTGCTCCTGCTAAATGTCCATAATGTGCTGCGTCCATTAATCTTTTGCGGCTTTTTGGCCATTCTTCTTTTTTGGCATTTAAATTGATAAAATAAGGTGCATGGACACTAAGAGTGATGTTATTTTCCTTGGCAGTTACATTTATCCTTTCACAAGTAGATTCTTTTACGCGTACAGAATGCACCCATCCCAATTCGAGAGTTGTTAGTCCTAACGTAGCGGTTTGTTTAATGGCTCCTATTGAACCACCAGGGCTTTTAGGGGTGGTCATTGGTGATCCTACAGTACCAAACTCAAAGTAATTTTGTTTCATTATTAATACCTTTTCGATTTAGATTTTGTTTTCATGGAGTTGTAGAAATCTGATTGTTGTTTACACAAGCACATGCAACTAATGAGATTCCAGTTTCGCTATTTAGTAATTTGCCACGATATGGCCTGTGTTCTCCAATTACATGCCATTTATCTAATTGAAATATTGGTGGTCCATCTGCTGGTATCCATTCTCCATTATATTTTCTTGCCAAGTGTAGATGTGTTCCGGTTGTTTCTAATTCACCTTCACAAGAGGGTCGTCCTAAACGTTCTCCTTTTTGTATTGTTTTTCCAACTCTCAATTTGTATTTTTCCGGTAAGAGGTGAGCATATATTAGAGTCCATCCAGTTAATTCTGAACCATCATTATCTAAATTTTGTGCTACAACTCCAGTTCCCATACGAGTGATAATTCCATCTGCAGGTGCTATGATCCAATCGTTACTTTCAGTGCATCCAGGTTCTGCTAATTGTGGTGCAAAGTCTATTGCCGCCCATGGACCTGAATCTCTCCATGCATTATGGGGTCCACCTGTATAGTTCCAAATTACTCCTGGTTCGAATGGTAGATCAATTGTGGGTTGGGATAGTCCAGGTTGTATAATGTCAATTTGATATTGGAAAGGATCACCAAATAATTGTTTGTAAGTTGCTGAAAAACCATCTGGTCCAATAGCTTTTTTAAACAAAGGTTCTGAATATAGAGATGAAAAAAAAGAATATATTGCTACAGTTCCTGCATTTAAGTGGGGATGTAATTGATATATTTCATTTTCAGCTAGTTTTAATTCTTTGAGTCGTCCATGTCGCCATCCATAGTACCCATTATTTAATTGTTCTGCTGCCCACATTAACTGATTGGGTAATTTAGCAAATTTCCATTCTTGTACATTGAGTGGGTATTGTATTATCGAATTTGTGGTAGTGGTCCCAGATATTAATCCGCTTTGGTATTCTATTAACGCTAGTAGTATTCTGGGGTTTACTGAATATTCCATTGCAATATTGTGTACTATCTGCCATCCTGGTAATAAATATTCGTTCCCTGCTTCAATTTGCCATAACCATCCCTGACTGTATTTTTTTACTTCTTCTTCTATATTAAGATTGAGTTGTCCTGGGCCATATATGGCCTCACTATCTGGGATTATTAGAAAAGGTTTGGGATTAGTATTTATGCTAATCTCTGGAAGTATTACAATCACATTCTTTTTTAGGTGATCGGTTTTGTGTAAGTTTGGATTTGCTTTTTGTAAAAGTTCATAATTAATGTTAAATCGGCGAGATATTATTGGCAAAGTATCACCGTTCCAAGTTTTGTATGTGTCAAATTGAGATGGAATATATTTTTCTTTGGTTAGATGTACTATAGGGGAAGTAGCTTGTTGTTGTATCGACAAGTCAGTTGATTCATCAGTCCTTTCAGATATTTGTACGTTAGGAGGAGAAAGCGAAGGTTCTATTGGGATTGAATCTGATTGAGGAATTTGACATGCTTGTACAATTAATGCTATCAAAGTCAGTATAATTAAAGTGTGTGTTTTCGTTGTTATATTCATATATTGTTGGAATTATACGACATTGTGTGACGTATGCTAAGGAATAAATTATCATCCATTAAGTAATTGCTGTATGTTATTGACACATTTAAATTGTTGCAAAGCTTGTTTTCGCGTAATTATACGAATAATATCATGTTTCGTATTAGTTGGTATCCAGTTTGATAGAGTCTATGCTGATTCAACAATTCCAGATCCGCGTTTAGGAATTGTTGAATCATATCAATCACCGCGTCATGCGACGAAATGGGACATTGGGTGGGATCGAATAGTATTTGAATGGTATAAAATTCAACCATTTGGGTCTGATAGTTGGCTTCCTGTACGTCCGCATGGACTTGCATCAAATGGTTTGAATGTTATGAGGAAAGATAAAGGTATATTTGAACATTCATTTGTACAAGAGCAGTGGATCGATCAAGCACTAGATGATAATAGAGAAATAGTTGCACTTTTGATTGGCACACCAGATTGGGCAACTGATGGATTGCCTCATCGAGGTGTTCCCAACGGATTATATCTTCCAGTTAACGATCCTAATAACCATTGGGCTCAGTTTGTGAGGGGAGTTTTTAATGAATACGGTGATGTGATCAAAAATTGGGTGATTTGGAACGAGCCAGACATATCATCCGACCATCCAGGAGCACAATTTGATGGATCGGTAGAAGATTATTATCGTTTGGTAAAAGTTGCTTATCTGGTATCTCAAGAAGTAAATTCAGACATTGTTATTCACTTAGCTGGATTAACTTATTGGCATGATGTGGTCTATGGACGAGAACCATATTTGCAGAGATTGTTAGAAGTACTTGTTCAGGATCCACAAGCATCATTATATGATCATTATTTTGATGTGGTAACAGTGCATATATATTTTAATACTGAGTCAGTTTATCAAATTATTAATCTACAATTTGATATTCTTGCTAAATTTGGATTAGATAAGAAGATTTGGCTAAATGAAACGAATGCAGCTCCTATGAATGATCTTCTTTATCCATGGACTGATCCACTCTTGCCAATAACGTTACAACAACAAGCTTCCTTTGTGATTCAATCAAATGCTTTGGCTTTTGCTTCAGGGGCTGAACGTGTGGCAGTTTACAAGTTTTTTGATCATATAGAGCCATTACCTGGACTTGAGTCTTATGGATTGATTAGGAATGATGGTAGTTATAGACCAGTTGCTAGAGCGTATCAGACTTTAGTAAATTCTATTTCTGGTTTTCAAGAAGTGAATCATTTTGTTTATGATACGCATCATATAGTTACATTCTTTGGCTTATCAAGACGTACCACTATTGCATGGACGCGTACAGATCAGGATGTTCTGATTTCTTTAGAGGATTTTCATGATGTCAATTATCAATATTTTATTGATAAATTAGGTGACAAGGTTGTAATAAATAGTGGTGATGATTTGCAATTTATTTTACCTGGTCAAGATTGTGATACAAATATCACTATTTGTTCAGTAGGTGGTTTGCCTTTGATATTGGTGGAATATCAAATGTGTGATATTAACAGTTTGGTATATCAACATGATTGTAATTTGTTGTTGTCTTCGGATAAAAAATTGGTTCCTTAATTGATTGACTGGTGGATAATAATATGTATAATTTAGGTATACCTAAATTATACATATTATGTATTTTTCGGAGGTCATGTTATTAATAATACTCATGAACAGTTTGATAAACATCTGTCTGATTTGGAAATAGGTAAAAGCTGCCGTGTTATAGGGATAAATGAGCGTTGTAATGGTCTAGAACGAAGAAGACTATTAGATTTAGGTATTCTACCAGGAACACTTATTAAAGCTGAAATGCAAAGTCCATCTGGTGATCCGATAGCTTATCGTATACGTGACACTATAATTGGTTTACGAAAAGAACAAGCCTGTTTGATTGAAGTTATTATGTGATAAATATGCTTGGTCTTATATAAGATATAACAGTATGTAGATTTATGAATATTGATCAAAATTTGTTGCAACCAGATAAATGTGTTACATGTCCCTCACATAATTCTATTGAGTTAATGCGTCTTGGTGTTGATATGCAAGATTGGGATTATGTGGTTGGTTTAGCTGGTAATCCCAATACTGGTAAGAGTACTATTTTTAATTCATTAACAGGTTTAAGACAGCATACTGGCAACTGGCCTGGTAAAACTGTGTCTCGTATGGAAGGTGGTTATGAATATGAATCTACAAGGTATAAAGTTGTTGATTTACCTGGAGCATATTCACTCTTAAGTACAAGCATTGATGAGGAAATTGCTAGGAATTTCATTTTGTTTGGTAGGCCTGATGTGACCGTAGTGGTTGTTGATGCCACTAGATTAGAGCGTAATCTTAACTTAGCATTACAGATCTTAGAAATTACAGATAGAGCAGTATTGTGTTTGAATCTTATGGATGAAGCAAACAAGCATGGTATTGTTATCGATGAAAGATGTTTGGCACGTGATTTAGGTATTCCAGTTGTGCCTACCGTAGCAAGAAATCAGGAAGGATTACCATATTTAATTCAGACTATAGGAGATGTTGCTTCTGGCAAGATTAAGTGCAATCCATATAGGTCAAACAAAAAGATTGGTGAAATGAGTGTGATTGTAAAACAGCTGACTGAAAAGTTAGAAAGTATTTATCCAGATTTACCAAACCCTCGTTGGTTAGCATTGCGTTTGTTAGATGGAGATTCAGATATTATATCGGCTTTGTCTGAGGGAAAATTGCAATCTTTAGCAAATTCAGTTAAGTGATGTTATTTTAGAAATGTCTAATGATTCATTAAGTCAATTGTTGAATAAAGCTAAACATTTTCGTAGAGATTTAGGAAACAAAGTTCATGAAGATATAGTTGAATCTATTTACGATGATGCTGCACGTATTGCTAAAAGAGCTGTTGATATAGATAACAAGTCAATTTCTATGGGTCTTGATCGTGCTATTGACAGAGTTGTTACAAGTCGTTTGTATGGTTTTCCATTAATGATGCTTTTGCTTACACTAGTATTTTGGTTGACCATTTCTGGAGCTAATGTTCCTTCTAGCATGTTGGCAACATTGTTCTTAGATATTATTTATCCGGGACTCAAGTCGTTATCTGAATCTCTGAATATTTCTTGGTGGCTTGATGGATTATTAATTGACGGAGTATATTTAGCAGTTGGTTGGGTTATAAGTGTTATGTTACCTCCAATGGCAATATTTTTCCCTTTGTTTACATTGTTGGAAGATCTTGGCTATTTACCACGTATTGCTTTTAATCTTGATAATATGTTTAGAAAAACAGGTGCACATGGTAAACAAGCACTTAGCATGGCAATGGGTTGGGGATGTAATGCTGCCGGAGTTATTTCTACACGCATTATTGATAGCCCTCGTGAAAGACTGATAGCTATCATTACTAATAATTTTTCATTATGTAATGGACGTTGGCCTACGCAAATATTAGTTGCTACAGTGTTTATAGGTGGTCTTGTGCCAGCTCATTTTGCTGGTGTTGTTTCAGCAATGTCTGTAGTAGCGATTGCTGTCTTAGGTATTCTGTTAACATTCTTAGTGTCGTGGGCACTTTCTAGATCAATTTTGAGAGGTGAATCGTCTGTATTTAATATGGAACTACCACCGTATCGTATGCCACATGTTTGGCAGACTGTTTATACTTCAATCATTGATAGGACTTTGCCTGTTCTGTGGCGAGCTATACTTTGGGCTGTGCCTGCTGGTGCACTTATATGGCTTACATCTAATATTAACATTGATAATATTAGTTTTGCAGAACATGTGATTTTGTTATTGGATCCCTTTGGGTTTGTCATAGGACTTAATGGCGTGATTTTATTGGCTTATATTTTGGCGATTCCTGCTAATGAAATAATTGTTCCAACAATATTGATGTTAACTGTTTTGTCTTCTGGTATAGAAAGGATAGGACTAGGAGCTGGTGTGATGTTTGAACTAGATTCTTTAGATATTACTTTAAAGGTTTTTGAAGCTGGAGGATGGACTCTCCTTACTGCTGTTAATCTCATGCTTTTTAGTTTGATACACAATCCATGTAGTACTACTATACATACAATATATAAAGAAACAGGAAGCGTTAAATGGACTCTTGTTTCTACTTTTCTACCTTTACTAATGGGGTTTGTGATCACATTTCTAGTAGCTCAAGTTTGGAGAATAATTGTAAATTGATTGTAGCTTACACATTAATTATTGTCCGATTATTTGCACATTAATTTTTCTTTGACGAGGTTTATTGTCGAAATCAACAAATACTATCTGTTGCCACATCCCCAGATGTAGTTCCTTATTGATTACAGGTACAGATATTGATGGTCCTATTAGTGCTGCACATAGATGTGAGTGTCCATTACCATCATGCCACCGTTCGTTGTGTTTATAAAACTCATTGGGATTAGCTACTGCTTTGAAATGATCTTGGAAATCTTGAATACATCCGCTTTCGAATTCCATTGTAGTAATTGCTGATGTGGATGAAGGTGTGAAAATAGTTGTATTTCCAATTGAAATATTCGAACTGATAATTAAATTTTGTATTTCTATTGTTATATCATGTATATCAGTGTTTCCGGTTGCATTAATGCTAAGCATATGATTTTCTATTTTCATGTTGATTCTCCAATTTAGTATTGAATTTGTTACTTATTTTGTTTCAATTACATTGTATATATTCTGCATCTAAAATTGTAATAGTGATATCTATCTTAAACAACTTGCCATCATAGGTTCTACATGAGACAATCGTGTGAGGAGTAGTGTTTTTATGAGTATAAATGATAATGAAATACCTTCCAATATTTCTGATCAGAGTGATAAATTCATTGTAATTAGGCGCAGTTATTTTTATATTGCTATTGCTCCAGTAATGTTTGTATGTGGATTAGCAGTTGGTTTCTTAATTTGGGGAGATCAGAATATTAAGTCTGTAGATGAAAAAGTTCTTACGGTAACAGAAAATTCACCAATTGCTGATACTGAAGAAATTGAATATTTTGATGAATCATTAGATCGTTTTGATGTGAAAAGCTCAAATGATCCATGTATAGGTTCTCCTGATGCTCCAATTACGGTGATAGAATTTAGTGATTTTCAGTGTGGATATTGTGCTAGATTTGTTGATTCTACTTTAATTCCATTACTAGAGAGTTATCCAGATGAGATTAGATTTTGTTACAAAGATTTCCCATTAGAAAGTATACATCCTGAAGCATTTGCCGCATCCGAGGCGGCCGAGTGTGCTTTTGAGCAGGATCAATTTTGGCAGTTTCATAATGGAATTTTTTGGAATCAGTCGAAATTGGGTGTTGATTTGTATCTTGATCTAGCGGATAGTTTAAAGATGGATCTTGATCAATTCCAGCAATGTATTGAGTCTAACAAGTATCGTTCACGTGTTGTTGAAGATTTTACTATTGGAAGAGATTTGGGGGTAACAGGTACTCCTACATTTTTTGTTAATGGTATACCTTTGGTAGGTGCTCAGCCTATTGAGTCTTTTATAGGAATAATTGAATCAGAGCTTACACAACAATAGAAATGTTTACTTTTTGAGGTGTATTATTCTTAATTTAACGGAAAAATATTTATTTGGTGTTATTTTCTTATTGTCTCTTGTCATGGCATGGCGAAATTTTCGCTTAATGATCTCTGTTGTTCAGAGAGGAACTCCTGATTTGGAATATGACAAATTTGTTTCTCGACTTTGGAATGCATTGTCAGCACTTTTGACCCAGCGTTCCGTCTTACGTTTAAGACCAATAACCAGTCTAATACATACACTTATTGTTTGGGGTTTTTTATATTATTTGTTAGTAAATTTGGTAGATATTGTTAATGGTTTTTCTAGACAGCCTATTTTGGCTGGAGCAAGTTTCTTCAGTGGGTTTTATCGATTGATTGCAGATATTATGACGGGATTAATATTAGTATCCATTGTTTATTTTTTTGTAAGACGTTTTTTAGTTAATCCGAAAGCTATACATTTTTCTCCAAATGTCATCTTGCAATCAGATGTCAAACAGAAGATTCGTAGAGATTCTTTGATTGTGTATATTTTTATAATTTTACATGTTGGTTTTCGTTTAATTGGAGCTAGTGCCAGTATTGCACATAGCACTCTAGATACGTGGCAGCCTCTTGCATCTCTCGTATCCTTATCTATGTTTGATATTGATCAGCAAAGCTTGATTATTATTGAGAGATGTAGTTGGTGGATTTCTATTGTGAGCATCATTATTTTTGTGCCATATTTTCCATATAGTAAGCATATTCATTTGCTTGCTGGACCTATAAATATTTTTCTTAAACCACATCGTGTTTCATTAGGAGCATTGTCTGAAATAGATTTTGAAGATAACAACGTTGATGAGTTTGGCGTACAGAGATTAGAACAACTTGGACAATCTCAAATATTGGATGCTTTTGCATGTATTATGTGTAACAGATGCCAGGATGTTTGTCCAGCATATGTGACGGGTAAAGAATTATCACCTGCTGCTTTAGAAATCAACAAAAGGACTCTAATTAATACCCAAATGTTATCTCTTGCAAATGGAGATTCGTCGGCTCAATTGTTGGGAAGTATCATTAGTGAATCGGCGCTATGGGCCTGTACAACATGTGGTGCATGTGTTGATATTTGTCCTGTTGGTAATGAGCCTATGATTGATATTATGGAGTTACGGAGATATCAAGTTTTGACTGAAGGTGAATTTCCTAACAGTTTGCAGACAGCTTTTAATGGAATGGAACGGCAAAGTAACCCATGGAATGTTCAGAATGATCCATTTAGTTGGTGTGAAGGATTAGATGTTCCAACGGTGGTTGATAATCCTGATTTTGAGTATCTATATTGGGTTGGATGTGCTCCTAAATATGATCCAGTAGCTAAGAAAGTTGCACGTGCGTTCATAAAAATTCTGAATACTGCCAAAGTGAATTACGCAGTTCTTGGTGATAATGAGTGTTGTACTGGTGACTCAGCGCGACGTTCTGGCAATGAATACTTGTTTAATGAGATGGCAAACCACAATGTTGCTGAGTTAAATAATATTAATGTAAAAAAAATCTTGGTGACGTGTCCTCATTGTTTGCATTCCATTAGTGCAGAATATTGCAAATTTGGTGGAGATTTTGAAGTTATTCATCATACTACCTTAATTAATGAGTTGATCAATAAAGGTAGTATTGTCGTTGATTCTAATAAAATGGGGCAATCAAATATCACATTTCATGATCCATGTTATTTAGGTCGACATAACGGTATATTTGATGATCCGCGACAATTGATTCAGAAAGGAGGAGGTAAGTTGCTCGAGATGGATAACAATAGACGCAATTCTTTTTGTTGTGGAGCAGGTGGTGGTCAGATGTGGAAGGAAGAAGAGTCAGGAGATACATCAGTTAGTAATATGAGATTTACTGAAGCTAAGAAATCAGGTGCTGATGTACTTGCAGTAGCTTGTCCGTTCTGTAGTGTGATGTTAAATGATGCTAATCAGTCTGATGGCAACACTATGATTATCAAGGATGTTGCAGAAATTATTGCTGATTCTATTGATATGAAAGGATTATAAAATTTGATTTTAGATAAAGATAGAAGACTAAATAGATTAGGTATTGTTGTTCTATTGATAATTGCTTTTGCATTGAGGATGCATAATTTGGGATATCAAGAATTGCGTGGTGATGAAGCGTTTTCGTGGAATTATGTTGTTGATGAATCAAATATTATCTCTATTCTTGAAAGGATCATTAATGAGGGTGATCCTCAGCCTCCCTTACACTATTGGTTGTTGCAATTATGGGTCAACATTTTTGGAGATACTGAGATTAGTCTACGAATACCATCGGTTTTGTTGAGTATGATAGTTATTGTTTTGGTTTATCAGATTGGTTGCAGAACAGTATCTTATTTTACAGGTTCATGTGCTGCTTTCTTAACATCACTACACCCATTTCAGATATGGTTAGCACAGGACGTTAGAAATATGTATCAGCTGGCAATATTATTTGTATTGTGCGCCACATTGGTTTTGCCTGGATTAATGAAGGGTAAATGGAAAAATTGGTGGCTCTATATTGGTTGTGGTTCATTGGCTATGTATAGTCATTATTATGCAATTTTTGGATTAGTAGCTCATGGGTTTTATGTAATTGTGATGGCAGGAACATATTGGTATCGTTGGGTTATAGCTATGGGTTCTATTGGTTTATTGTTGTTGCCATGGGCAGTTATTATACTCCCTGTGTTTTTGTCAGGGCAGTTAGCAGATCCGGGGTATATAGATTTTTATTATTTTATTGGCTTAATGTTAAGAGATTTTTCTTTGGGAACTGTTGTTTCATCAAGTATAAGTCAATGGACGGCTATTGTTATGACTGTTGTTTTTTTTATGGGAGCGTTAATGTTGTTGAAGGATAAAGATCGTGATAGATCCTTCATCTTATTTTTGGTTATGTGGCCAGTTGTTGCTATTGTGGGAATTTATTTGGTTGTTTTACATCGTAATACATTGAATACATTTTATTTTTTGATGGCATTTCCCGCAGTCTATGTAATTGTTTGTGGTGCTTGGGAGTATATTAGATATATAGACAAATTTAGACGGATAGCAGATATTGTTGTAACTCTGTATTTTATGTTAATAGTTTTTGGTTTGTGGAATTATTATTTTGTTGATGAATGGAGTAAGAATCGTGGGCTTCGGGAGATAGCATCGATCATGAAGGCAGATGTAAAGTCTCGTGATGTTTTTATATCTAATTTTCCAGATCCAACTCAAGATTATTATTTGAGGACAATTATTGACGATCGTATCATGTTGCCTGCAAATCTTGATATGACATATTCAGATGTATTGTCTGAACTTAATATGTTTGAAAATGATTACGATAGATTGTGGTTTATTCCTATGATTTCACCAAACTGGGATGCTGATAGCTTAGCACTTAATGCTATTGAAAATAAATATTTGTCTGACTATCAATATGTTAGCAAAAAATTAGCTCTTATGAGGTTTGTTGTGCAACCATCTGAAGCAGTTGGGGTGACATTTGTTGGAAAGACATTTATTGAAGGTCCTAAAATAGAATATGTTCATTTGACTGTAAATGGTATATCAGATATATATGATGTTAATATAGGTGATGAATTGATAGTTACATTAGTCTGGTCTACAAAAATACCAATCAATGATAGTTATGTTGTTTTTGTGCATTTGTTAGATACAAAAGGACATCTACTAGCTTCTCATGATGGGATTCCAGGTGACGGTCTCAAGCCGACTAATTACTGGGATATTAATGAGAGAATATTAGATCGACACAGATTTGATATCCCTGTCTTTAATAGGGATCAGTCTGTTGTACTGGTAGCAGGTTTGTATCAAGAACAAACTGCTGAACGACTTTTATTATATGATGATGCCGATCATGTACCTCTAACTGAATTACAGTTGATATCAGATAATTAGCTCGGTCATTTTTTGTGAATTAGTGTATCTTGAAGTGCATCATTTAATACAGGAAATTTGAATCTAAATTCATCAGTGAGAAGTTTTTCAGGTATAACTTTTTGACCATTTAATACTACATCAGCTACTTCTCCAAACAATGCTCTAAATGCTATGGATGGAACTGGCATCCAGTGAGGTCTATTAATGCATTTAGAGATTGTCTTACCGAATTCCATGTTTGTTGCCGGATTCGGTGCAGTTATATTGTATATACCTGAGGTTGTTTCATCTTCAATAAAATGTATAAATGCTTCAACCAAGTCATCCATATGAATCCATGAGTAATATTGTTGACCATTTCCCACTTGTCCACCAATAAACATTTTATATGGAAACATTAATCTTGGTAAGAAACCACCTTTAGTACTTAATGGTAATCCAATCCTAGCTACTATTCTTCTCATTCCAACACCAATGAGAGCACTTGAAGATTCCCAGGATTCACATACTTGTGCAAGAAAGTCTTTACCTGCTTTATTAGATTCAGTTATCTCCTGATGTTCTGAGGGGCCATAATAGCCTATTGCTGAAGTTTGTAGGAAAACTTTCGGTTTATTTTTAGATGATTCAATGGCACGTGTTAAAATTTGTCCGGTTTCTATTCTACTTTTTAATATTAAGTCTTTTCTATATGATGACCATCTCTGTGGAAATAGACCAAACAAACCGTTTCCAGCAATGCTCTCACCAGCCAAATGAATGATTGCTTCGTTAGTTTCAATAGATTTTTCCCAACCAGACAATGTTTTAGCATCCCATACAATTTGATGTACTTCATCAGGTAGGTCGATAGGATCTGTATTCCTGGTAAGAACAGACACATTGTAGTCTAAGCTTATGAGTTTCTTTGTAAGAGCTTTACCTATTAATCCACTTCCACCCGATATTAGAACGTTCATTTTGGTCATCAATCTATCTCCTTTTGTGAAAAATCAATACCCTGTGATAAGGGTAATTTTTTTGTCCAATTAATAGTAACAGTTTGGCGTCTCATGTATCCTTTCCATGCATCAGAACCGGATTCTCTTCCCCCTCCGGTTTCTTTCTCCCCTCCAAATGCACCGCCTATTTCGGCTCCTGTGGTACCAACATTAACATTTGCTATTCCACAGTCTGATCCTCTTGTTGACAGAAAAGTTTCCGCGTCATATAAATTGCTAGTAAATATTGCACTAGACAATCCCTGGGGTACAGAATTTTGAAGAGAAATTGCTTCATCAAAATCATTGTATTCCATTATGTATAAAATTGGTGCGAATGTTTCTTCATATAAAAGAGGTATTTGATCGTTCATTTTAATGATTACAGGTTCTACAAACAGAGGGCCTAAATCTAATAGTTGTTGACCACCATATATCACTAATCCATTATTGTTTTTAGCTGTTTCTATTGCTTGTAACATTTTATTAATGCTATCTTGGCTAATCATTGGACCCATAGTTGTGGTATTACAGAGCGGATCACCGATTTTGATGTTTTTATATTTGTCGAGTATAGTTTCAATAAGTTCATTGATGATAGATTTGTGTGCAATTATTCGTCTAGTAGTTGTACATCTTTGACCAGTTGTGCCTATAGATCCAAATAAAATAGCCTCTGAAGTTAGCTTTAGATCTGCATCTTTTGTTACTATGATGGCATTATTGCCACCTAATTCTAGTATGCTTTTTCCTAGTCGTTTAGCAACCTGTGTGCTAACAATTCTGCCTGTTTTAACAGATCCAGTAAAGGAAATCAATGGAATACGTTTATCATTTACTAGAGTACTTCCAATGTCTGATCCAGTACCAGTGATTAGATTAAAAATTGCTTTTTCTTTGTGATCAGACATTATTTCATTTGTTATATTTTGTAAAGCTATTGCGGTTAATGGAGTAACTTCTGATGGTTTCCAAATGACTGTGTTACCACACACAGCGGATATTATAGCATTCCATGCCCATGGAGCTGCAGGGAAATTAAATGCCGTAATTATTCCGGTTGGACCAATTGGATGCCACTGTTCATACATACGGTGGCCAGGTCTTTCAGAATGCATTGTTAGTCCATATAATTGTCTAGACAGACCAACTGCAAATTCGCATATATCAACAACTTCTTGGACTTCTCCAATACCTTCTCGCTTAATTTTTCCCATTTCTAATGCTATTAGTTCACCAAGAGGTTCTATGTTTTCACGTACTAAATTTCCTACGTCACGAATAAGTTGCCCTCTTAGAGGTGCAGGTTTTTCACGCCATTTCAAAAATGATTTTTCAGCCTCACCAATTACTTGTTTATAAGATGTATTAGAAGTTTGTTCTACAGTAGCAATTGTTTCACCAGTAGTTGGATTAATTGAAGATATATGTTGGTTGTTTGTGCTTATCCAACAATCTTTTCCAAAACAGGATCCATAGTTTGTGTTTTGAATACCTAGATGTGATAACAGATTATTGATCTTCATCTATTTCATTGATTTGATATATATATATAAAGTTTGTTTTTACAATACTTATTCTGGGAAATTAACAACTATTGTCATTCCCCAACGCAGTCTTGGATCGGTTTGATTTGCATCAATGTTTACCGTATATGTTACATCTCCACGTTTTTCAACGAATAGTTGGCTGATTGAGCTGACAGTACCCTGTAATTCTAGATCGGATAAAGCATCTGGAATCATAGTTACAGTTTGACCAATAGATATTGAAGGCACTTCTATTTCAGTTAAGTTGTCAGTTTCAACTTTCCATTTGGAAAAATCTGCTATTGTTCCTATTGATTGTCCTGGTAGTACATATTCATCAACAGTTAGTTGCAAATCAGCCAAGGTTCCATCCCAGGGAGCAACCAAATCATTATCATTGAGATTTTGAGTTGCAGATTCTAAAGCTGCTTGGGATGCTCGCATTTGTGTTCGGGCTGAATTTAATGAGACTAGTGCTGATTCTTCACTTATTTTGGATAATTCAACGGCTATTTCAGCTTGATGTATTTTTAATTCTACTTGTTGAGATTGAGTATTAGTATAATTGACATATGAGTTTGCCTGATCTAATTGTCCTTTAGCTAATGCTAAGGCATCGGGATCAATACCATTATCTAAATCAGAAAAGCGTTGCTCTGCATCTGCTAGTTGAGCTTTGGCCAATTTTATGTCATTTTCTAGTTGTTGAGTAGCTAGCTCTATAGATTGTGGTACAGCTGGATCATCAGCAGATTGATTAGATGATGCTATGATGCCTCCACGACTATATTTTCCACTATTTGCCCATTCGAGATTACGCTTGGCTTTAGCTAGATCACTTTTAGCATTGTTAATGAGTTTGTCATTTTGGAGACGTGCTTTTTCTAGTTGTTCTACTGCTTCATCGTATTGAGATACAACGTCATTATAATAATCTTGGGTATCTGCCAGTGTAGTTGTGCGTCCATCAATTGTTATCTTTCTTTCATTATCACAAGTAAGTTTTGCTTTTGTGACTATACTGGGGTAGTCATCTAACATTTCTTCAGCAATCCAATTGTCTACTTCATAAATACTTCCTGGATTATAAGTTGTATTTCTGTATGTGAAAATTTTGGAGAATTCAAGTTTAGTATATACTTCACCATCAACATCTACTTGACATCCGTCAACTGCTTTCTTCACTTTGTCTAGAAATTCTTTTTCATCATCTACGAGATCTTTTGTACTATCTACTGCGTCAGTAAGCGCACCTATGTTTAAGATTGTTGAATCTAATTGTAGTTGTTTAAGTGCATTTTCAGTGATTTCAACTTGTTGTTCATAATACTGAATATCGGGTTTATCTATAGAAGAAAGTGTGTCTTCAGCTGTTTCGATGATTGCAAGAGCAATTTGTATCTCATTTTCTATCTGAGCTGGCAGAAGAGTTGATGCTTCTTCTAATTTTTCAAGTGCTTGTTGAGCTTTGATCAGTTCTACCTTTGCTCTGGAATTTTCTAATGCTAGTTGAGGCTGTTCTAACTTAGTTTGGTTTAGAGTGTTTTGTGCCTGTTCAACATTATTGCTAGCTTGTTTTAAATTTAGTTCCGCAGCTCTAACAGATGTTAATGCTTGTTCTGCATTAGCATTAGCTTGTGCATAAGTAGCTGTTAAGCTTTCCTTATTGTTTAGTCTGGCAATAATTTGCCCCTTTTTTACTTCACTATCTTCATCAAATAATATCTCAGTTACTTTTCCAGCCATACTGAAAGACAGATCAACATGTTGGAAAGGTAATAGTTTTCCTTCAGCTATTACTCCATATTCTGGTCTGATTTCTGGAATTTGTGAGTTTGTTTCAGACGATTCGGTTGATTCGTTCTGACAAGCTGTCACAAGAGTTAATATAAATACTAATATTATACAAGTTATGGTTTTGTTTTTAAACAAAATATGTTTCTCCTAGTTAGATCAAAATATTTTAATTAATCTGCCAATAAATATATCATATTAATGCAAATATTTTGTTAGAATTTTTGGAATTTGACCTAAGTGTTGTTTTTGTTATTCGTAATAAGTTACAGTATTATCTTGTGTTTTATTTGTTTGTCTCTAAAAATTCCAGAATATGCGTAATCGCTGTATAATGCTGCTTAGTAAATATTTATTTTTCAAGATACTTTAAGGTTGGTAAAGATATGAATAATAATTTAAAAGATAGGGTGTCTATTGTGACAGGTGCTTCACGAGGTATTGGTAGATCTATTGCAGAGGCCATGGCTAGTTTGGGAGCGAAAGTCGTAGTTAATTTTTCCAAAGACGAGGTTGGTGCACAACAAACAGTTGATAACATCATATCTAAGGGTGGTTTAGCTACTTTATTCCAGGCAGATGTTTCTGTATTGTCAGAGGCCCAAGAATTAATTGATTATGCATTAGACAAATATGATGGAATCGATATATTAGTAAATAATGCTGGGACGACTCGTGATCAGTTGATTGTGAGAATGTCAGAAGATGATTGGGATTTAGTTTTAAAGGTTAATTTGAAGAGTACATTTAATTGTTGTAAGGCTGTTATGAAACCAATGATGCGCAAGCGATATGGACGTATCATCAACATAAGTTCAGTCTCGGGTATTGCTGGAAATGCTGGTCAAACAAATTATTCGGCATCCAAATCAGGTATGATTGGTTTTTCTAAGTCTTTAGCTCGAGAAGCTGCTGCTAGAAACATTACCGTAAATGTTGTGGCACCTGGATTTATTCCTACAACGCTTACAAATGACTTGTCAGAAGAGATGAAGCAGATGACATTGGCCAATATACCAATAGGAAGATGGGGTGAGCCTCACGAAGTAGCAGATGCCGTCATCTTTTTTGCACGTGATGTTTCTGGATATGTGACAGGACAAGTGATTAATGTAGATGGCGGTATGGTGATGTTCTAACTGTGATAGAATCAGATTTTTGTTGCTGAATGATTATATGTTTTTATAAGTATTTAGCTATGAATAAGCAAATAGTATTATTAAGAGGTTGCTCTTATGAAAACTCGTAGAAAGGCACGTAAATTGGCACTGGAAATTCTATATGAAATGGATTGCAGTGCACATGAGTTGAAAGACACATATGCTTATGAAAAAGCAAATATGGATGTAAAAAGTAATCAAAAGGATTTTGCGTTGCAGTTAGTTGTTGGAGTTTGGGAACATAGAGCATGGTTAGACCAAGTAATTCATAGACATGCACCTCAATGGCCTTTAACTCAAATGGCTTATATAGATAGAAATATTTTGCGTATTGCTATATGGGAGTTTGGTGTGTATGACTGTACTCCTATGAAGGTGGCAATTAATGAAGCTGTTGATATTGCTAAGATTTATGGAAGCGAATCTTCATATCGTTTTGTCAATGGTGTTTTAGGTGTATTAGCTGATAAGGAAAATGATGTACGTCAGATGTTGATATCTAAGATCAATACTGAGCATATGAAAGCATGAACGGACTAAGTAGTATTGGTGGTTGGGAGTTGTTATTGATATCAGTGATTGCAATTTTTGTATTGGGTCCAGAAAGAATGATAAGATATGCTTTTCATGCTGGTCGCATAGTGAACAAATTCTCATCATATTGGAAAGCAGGTGTAGATGAATTTCGAAAAGAATTAAGCCGCATAGATGATGAAGCTCATCATTCATTAGATAAAATAGGGCAAACACAATTATTTAAGGATATTCAAGAACGTGTTGATGTGTCTAGCATAGATTCTACTAAGGATGGCAGTGAATTTGATTTAGAAGATTCAGAGTCATCACAAGCAAATTCTTATGATGCTTGGCATAGTCGTGATTAGGATAAATGAGATTTTTATCATCAGAAATATCACAATCAGACAGTAGCATGAGTTTACTTAACCATCTGTCAGAATTGCGTGTACGTGTTATATATTGTGTTGTGTCTATATTAATATGTTCAGCTATTAGTTTGTTGTTTGCTGAAGATGTAATTTTGACTTTGTCAGAACCATATGGAGGATTATTACAAGTTATAGAACCTACTGAGAGTTTTGCAGTATACTTGAGAATAGGTCTTACTATAGGAATAGCACTATCTTCGCCAGTTTTGATATATCAAATATTAGCTTTTGTTACTCCAGGTTTAACTATACGTGAAAAGAAAATGATAATATTTGTTTTGCCATTATCATTAGTATTATTTACTATTGGCGCTTCATTTGCTTGGTTTATTATGACTCCAGCTGCTATTGATTTTCTTAGTCAATTTATGAATGACATATTTGTAGTGAATTGGACATCAAGATCCTTTGTAAGATTTGTACTTAGTATCACATTTTGGATTGGGATAGCTTTTGAAATGCCTTTGGTATTGATGTTTTTAGCTTGGTTAGGGCTTGTAACTCCAATGTCATTGTTACGTGGATGGAGGCTTGCTGTTGTAATTATTTCTATATTATCAGCTGCTATTACTCCAACTGTTGATCCTTTTAATATGATACTAGTTATGGCACCTTTGTTTTGTCTCTATTTATTTAGTATATTGTTATCAGTGTTTCCATATAGGTCTCGTAAAAGAAGAAAAAAGTAACACAGGATTAGTAGTAAGAGTTATAATAATTTGTGCTATGCCGGTACGGCCTCTAGCGGTGCCCCCCCGCTTTTGCTAAACCGGCATGGTTCTGCATGTATATTGGTATATATGCATACAAACTTTTTGTTTAGAAATTTGATCCGTTATTTGTGAGGTATTTATTAGTAATATGAACAATATGAGTAAATTATCTATTTCATCTTCGCGACCTCTTTGTCCGAGATCTAAAGCAATTATTATAGGAGCTTCAAGTGGTATTGGAGCATCATTGGCATTTCGGTTGGCTGAGGAGGGTTATGTACTGGCATTAGTTTCGAGGAATGAAAATAAATTGAAGAAACTCTGCGATAGTATTAATGATAAGACTTCGGGTGAGGCTGTTTATTTTGTTCACGATGTAACAGATAATTCAGATATATTTGGACTGTTTGTTAAGATTTGTTCTCAAATTGGTGGACTTGATTTGTTTATATATAATGCTGGAATTCAGTTTCCTAGTGATCCAGAAATATTTAGTAGCACAAATGATTTGGATGTTTTTCAGGTGAATTTGTTAGGAGCTGTTCGTTGGTTGAATTTAGTTGGCGAACGATTTAGAAAGTTGAATAAGGGTCATATAGTGTCAATTGGCAGCATTGCAGGTGATAGGGGTCGTGGATCAATGTCGGCATATTCTGCATCCAAGTCTGGACTTCATACATATATGGAAGGTTTTCGTAACAGGTTAGTTCGTCATGGAGTTATAATTACCACAATTAAACCTGGTCAAGTAAAAACTGATCTATTAAAAAATGCTCATAAAGAGATGTGGCCAGTATCATCAGAATTCGCTGCAAATTGTATTTACAATGCTATCAAGAAGCGTCGTATGGTAGCTTATGTTCCTGCTAGATGGTATTTGGTTGGAATGGTGATTTGTCTTATCCCATCTATAATATTTCGTAGACTTAATATTTGATCATCTAATCATGGTTAATCTGTTATTGAAACATATAGATCACGTTGTTGCTTGGGGTGGAGCAACATATGATTGTAGTTATATATATAAACCTAAAGATGAAGTTGAGCTGAAGAAAATTTTTGAGATTGCTAGGACTCAAGGATTAACTATAGCATTTAGGGGTTCTGGTCAAAGTTATGGCGATGCTTCTATGAATGGTGAGCATGTTTTAGTAGATTTATCTGGTTGGAATAAAATAATATCCTGGGATTCTAGTACAGGAGAGATTACGGTACAGTGTGGTGTAACTATTGAGCAATTATGGCGTAAAGTTATATCATCTGGCTGGTGGCCTCCTGTTGTGCCAGGAACTATGCAACCTACCGTGGGTGGTTGTTTGGCGATGAATATCCATGGAAAGAATCATTGGCGTGTGGGTTCATTTGGTGAACACGTAATTGGTTTTACGGCACTTCTTGGAAATGGAGAGATTGTGAGTTGTGACAAGAATGATTCTTCTGGTTTGTTTCATTCCATGATAGGCTCTTTTGGTATGTTAGGTTGTTTTTTGACAATTACTTTGCAGTTGAAGAAAGTAAATTCTGATTCAGTTGAAGTGAGTTCTTTGTCTGCTTCTAATTTTGATGATTTATTAATGATCATTGATCAAAAGAAAGGTTGTGATTATGTAGTAGGGTGGTTAGATTGTGTTGCTAGTGATGCAATAATTGGTAGAGGAGTTGTGCACACAGCAATGTATTTAGAAGCAGTAGAGTATGAAAATGATAATCTAATAACTAGATATGATCTACCTGATAAGTTGTTCCTGTTACCTTATAAGTACATTTGGATAATTCTAAAGTTATTTAACCATCATATAGGTTACAAAATTATAAATATGTTAAGATTTTATTCTGGCAAATTGAGACATAAACATATTTTTAATCAGTCTCTTGTTCAATTTAATTTTTTGTTGGACTATATACCAAATTGGAAACGAGCATTTATGCCAGGAGGATTAGTACAGTATCAATGTTTTGTGCCATTTGATGATGCTATTGATGTTTTTACTAATATAATCAATTCTTGTCATCAATATAAGATTATTCCATATTTAGGAGTTGTCAAAAGGCACAGGAACGATGATTTCTTGATTTCTTGCAATTTAGATGGTTTTTCTATGGCTCTCGATTTTTCAGTAACCGAAAAGAATCGAGACAGAATTTCTCAGCTAATGAGTGAATTGGATGAGATTGTAATTGATGCTGGTGGTAGATTTTATTTTGCTAAAGACAGTAATTTAAGTCCTGATACAACTCGTTCATTCTTGAAGAAAAAAGTTATTCAGGAATTGATTAACAAGAAACAGGATTGTGATCCTTATAATTTATTGCAAACAAATTTATCGCGTAGGATATTGCCAGAATTACATAGATAGAGTTTTTGGTTATAGTTTTTATGTTGAATAAATGCAATTTACTTTTGTTTAGGTTATTGTTTGCACCGTTAGTATGGGTATGATATAATCATTAGGAAGGGTTAAAAATAATTTGATTATTATGAGAAGTGGGTTAGCCCGCTTCTCTTTTTTTTCTAAATTTAGCTATGATGATGGAGATTAAAACGCATGAAAACTGAATTTGCTTTAGCTTTTAATGAGATTGCTGAACGTAGTCGTTTAGAAAGCAAAACAATAATTACAGCTGTTGAAATGGCTTTAGAGCAGGCTTATAGAAAGTCTGTCACTGCATCAGATGCACAGGAGATTATAGCTCGTGTCGAACCAGAAACGGGATCTGTATCTGTTTTTGCCGAGAAAGAAGTTGTGGATATTCCACAAGATGAGCGTACTGAGGTGGCCTTGGATATTGCGCGTGAAGTAGATCCAGATGTCCAACTTGGAGATTTAATTAAGGTTGATTCAACTCCTGCTGGTTTTGGAAGGATTGCAGCACAGACAGCTAAACAAGTGATTTTACAAAAACTCAAGGAGGCTGAGCGTGAAAGCCAATATGAGGAATATGTCGAGCGGGAAGGAGACATAATTCATGGAACTGTCCAGAGTTATAGTATGAAAGGAGTTACTCTATCTCTAGGTAGGGCTGAGGCACAAATGCCTCGTAATCAACAAATGCCGGGCGAACGATATCGTACCCATGAAAAGGTTCGTGTGTATTTGTTAGAAGTTAAGAGAACTTCCCGTGGTCCTGAGATAATTGTAACAAGAACTCATCGCAATCTGTTGAGGAGACTGTTGGAAATGGAAGTACCGGAGATATACAATGGTATTGTAGAAATTAAATCTATTGCTCGTGAAGCTGGTTATCGATCTAAAGTTGCAGTTGATGCTATGCAACAAGGTATAGATCCGGTTGGAGCATGTGTTGGTATGAGAGGTATGCGTATTCAGTCAATTGTTAAAGAATTAAATGGCGAAAAAATTGATGTAATACAGTGGAATACAGATGCTTCAGTATTTATATCTAAGGCACTCAGTCCAGCTCGTGTGGCTGGGGTACATCTTGAAGATGATATTACTCCAGATGGACGGACTGCAACTGTCATAGTTCCAGATGATCAATTGTCTTTGGCTATTGGACGTGAAGGTCAAAACGCGCGTCTTGCTGCTAAATTGACTGGTTGGCGAATTGATATAAAGAGTCTAACAGAAGCTTCTCATGAATCAATTGATAAATTAAAAAACGATGATTATTATGCTGAGTTGGCGGTAGAACTGGAAAGTGATTTGGAGAGAGTTGTTATTACATTATCTAAGATGGACGAAAGTAAACCTGTGATGCCAGAAGAATACACTACTTTAACTAGTTTAGTGAATGCTGTTGAAGAGCGTCGGATTGAAATGAATGCAGTAGTGTTAGCTGAAAAGCGTGCTCATCTTGAATTGATTCGATCTGGTATTCCAAATGCTGCATATAATCATCCCTTGGAAGATGTTGATGTTTTAACTGATACTATCAAAAGTACTCTTGTAGATGCAGGCTTTGAAACTGTTGGACAGGTGTTAGAACAAATATCAATGGACTCTGATGTAATTTTAGCTCTCAGTGGTATTGGTCCAAAAGTAATTGAAAATTTGCATGGTAAGTTAAATGAAGTTGCTGTCGAATTACCAGAGGAAGTTGTAACTAGTGAAGACGAAAATCTGATTGATTCAGGAGATGAATTAATTGATCAATCAGATGATATTACTCTGAAGTCTGATGTTGACGGTGAAATTTTGGTGGATGATTTACAAATAGATGAGGAACAGGTTGAAGATTATATAAAAGAAGAAGTTGTAGAAGAAGAAATACCATTAGAATTTGTAGATGATGATCAAGCTAATCTTGATGATTTACTAAAACCTAAAGACAAAAAGAAGAAAAAACGAAAGAAAAGATCAGTTGTATTTGATGATGAAAGAGGAGTTTATATTACTTCACATTCCCATAAACGTTCCAATAGAAATTTTGATGATTGGGAAGATGATATAGATGAATTGAACTAGGATGTTTTTAGATAAAAATGCATAATTATAAAAATAAAATTCCAATACGTACATGTGTGGTGTGTCGTACGACTGAAATGAAACATAAGTTGATTCGTTTGGTCAGTATAAACAACAAAATTGTAGTAGATCAATCTGCTAAGCTAAATGGTAGAGGTGCATATGTTCATGCATCGAAAAGTTGTTTTACGAAACTTATGGACGGCACAAAATTGAAAAATGCATTACGTATTGAAATTGATACAAATGATTTGGTTGCAGTGAAGGATTATTTTGAGCAAATCATGAGTACTGTAGAGGTGAACAGTGGATAAGGAAGTAAGAATATCAATACCTGAAGTCGTAACTGTCAGAGAATTATCTGATTATATTGATGTTAGTCCAATAGATGTAATTAAACAACTAATGGCTAATGGTATTATGGCAAATATAAATCAGCAGATTGATTTTGATACTGCTTCTATAGTTGCTCAGGAAATGGGATTTGAAATTCAATTATTATCTGAAGATGGAGACAGTATAGTTGAAGATAAATCAGAAGAAACTCTCGAATGGCGTAAGATTATTGCTGACGAAGATATTGATAATCTTGAAAACAGACCACCAGTGGTAGCAATATTAGGCCATGTTGATCATGGCAAGACGTCATTGTTAGATTTAATTCGAGCATCTAATGTGGTCGATGGAGAAGCAGGAGGAATTACGCAACATATTGGTGCATATCAGATTCAATGGGATGATAGAAAGATCACATTTTTAGACACTCCTGGTCATGCAGCTTTTACTTCTATGCGGGCTAGAGGAGCACAGTCTACAGATATTGTGGTTTTAGTGGTAGCGGCTGATGATGGAGTTATGCCTCAAACTAAAGAGGCAATTGCTCACGCAAAAGCTGCTGATGTCCCAATAATAGTTGCATTGAATAAGATAGATGTAAATACTGCAAATGTTGACTTGGTTAAACAGCAACTTTCCGAATCTGGTTTGATACCAGATGAATGGGATGGTGACACTATGGTGATTCCTGTATCAGCTAAGGAAAATATGGGTATAGATGATCTTTTGCAAGCTATCTTGTTAATTAGTGACGATATTTCTATCAATGCTAACCCTAATACGAAAGGTTCTGGAGTAGTGATAGAGTCACAAATCGATAAGAACAGAGGAGTGGTGGCTACTTTATTAGTCCAAAATGGTACTTTAAACAAAGGTGATATAGTTGTAGTGGGTGAGACCTGGGGTAGGATGCGAGCTATGTTTTCTGACAGTGGTGAATCCATGGAAAGTGCACTCCCATCGAGTCCTGTAGAGGTAATGGGATTGGATGATGTTCCTCGTGCTGGCGATATGTTTAGGACAGTTGATACTGTGCGAGAAGCTAGGACATATGCATCAGATGTATTGAAAGACCCAGGAGATACTGTTGGTTCATCTTCTATGGTTGATTTGGAGAATATTTTTGCTCAGTTTGAGTCAGGTAATGTACAAGAATTAAATTTGATTGTTAAGGTTGATGTGCAAGGGTCCTTAGATCCTGTAATTGAATCAATTCAACAGCTCGAGACTGAAGATCTAAAAGTGCGATTGTTACATACTGAATTGGGTAATATTAATGAAAATGATATATTATTGGCAGTAGCTTCACGTGCTATAGTAATTGGCTTTAATGTTGTTCCAGATGGATCAGCAATTAGATTAGCTAATGAGAAAGGTGTATCAATTCGTGAATATCAAGTTATATACAAATTAATAGAAGATGTCGAGAAGGCACTACAAGGCCTTCTAGATCCTGAATTGACAGAGGTTATTGTTGGTGAAGCTGAAATACGCGAGGTATTTAAGATTTCTAAGGTAGGTCGTATTGCAGGATGTTATATGCGATCAGGAGAATTCCGTCGTAAAGCTAAAGCAAAGGTTGTTCGTGATGGTGTTATCATCCATGAAGGAGGAATATCATCTTTGAAGCATGTAAAGAATGATGTTAATGAGGTACGAAAAGGATTTGAGTGCGGGATTGGTTTGGCGGGTTTTCAAGATTTTCAAGTCGGGGATGCACTTCAGTGTTATATTGTTGAAGAGGTTAGATAAATAATATGGGTCGTGCGAAGGGTATTGCCCAGAAACGTGTTTCTGAAAAATTGTATCTATCTATAGCTTCTTTGATAAATAATGGAATGAATGATCGTAGATTGCAACTAGTAACTGTTACACATGTTACAGTAGATAAGGAGCTTGAACATGCTAATGTTTGGGTGTGTGCACCATCATTGGGTGAGGATCGTAGTGAGGAAGTTTTAGGTGTTTTAGATAAGGCATCTGGTTTTATCAGGCACGAACTTGCATCTCGACTTAAAATTCGGCGTATTCCTCAGCTCCATTTTGTGTGGGATTTTACACCTGATAGAGCCGCACAAGTTGAACAACTTATAGATGATGTAATTTCTTCGAATGAGCACAGATAGCAAAAAAGAAATACTTAAAGCTAAAGAATGGTTATTTAGAGCAGATCACGTTTGTGTTTTAAGCCATGAGAGTCCCGATGGGGATGCAGTAGGATCCGCATTAGGTATTTCGTGGGCATTACGTTCCATTGGTAAAAAAGTGACAACATCATTGTCAGATGATGTGCCTGCACGATTTTCTTTTTTGCCAGGTAGTATGGATGTTAAAGATTTTGTGCCAGTTGATGCAGACATGGTAGTTGCTGTTGATGCTGCTGATTGGGATAGATTAGGTCCTATAGTGAATAATTTGGCTGCACCTATAGATATAAATATTGACCATCACATTAGTAATAGTAAATTTGCTCATATTAATCTTGTTGATACTCAAGCTTCTGCTACAGCTGAATATTTGACTAACTTAGTGAAATTGTTTGGTTTGAATATTGATGATAGAGTGGCTCAGTGTTTGTTGACTGGTATAGTAACAGATACTATTGGTTTTAGAACTACCAGTACCAGCCCCAGTACTTTGTTGGCTGCAGAAGAGTTAATGCATTATGATGTCAATTTGCATAAAATTAGTCGTCAGACATTGCATTGTCGTTCTTATGAGGCTACCAAGTTGTGGGGATATGCCTTATCCAGGGTTAGTTTTAAAGATGGACTAGCTTGGACTGAAGTGACACTTGCCGATAAGTTGGAAGCTGGATATACCGCAAAAGGTGATGCAGATATTGTGTCACAAATGACTGCAATTGATGGGGCGGAAGTATCAGTAGTATTTGTTGAACGAAGAAATTCTGAAATCAAAATTAGTTGGAGGTCGGTAAAAGGAGTGGATGTTGCTGCCATTGCCAAGACATTTGGTGGCGGTGGACATCAGGCTGCTGCGGGAGCTAATATGTATGGAACTGATTTGGAAAGAGCTAAAGACATTGTTTTGCAGAGAACTCGTGAAGCAATGGACAATTATCAGAGTTAGATTATTGATTATCAATAGTATATTGGGCTGGGAAAGATTATTTTATGAATGGATGGCTACTTGTTGATAAGCCAACTGGTGCAACTTCTCATACCATAGTTGATAAAGTGAGAAGTCTTATTGATGGTTGTCGTATAGGTCATACAGGAACATTGGACCCGTTTGCTACTGGTTTGTTGGTGCTTGGTATAGGTCATGCTACTCGGCTGAGCGAATATGTGATTAAGCAATCCAAGAAATATACTGCGGTAGTTAGACTTGGTCAGACGACTACTACTTATGATATTGATGGTGAGATTATTGATGAAAAGTCAGTGAATATTAACATGTTGGATATCAATAATGCTTTAGTTAAGTTCCATGGATCTGTCCAACAAATACCTCCTATTTATTCTGCAATTAAAATAAATGGAGAGCGTGCTTATAAATTGGCTCGAGCTGGAAAGGCAGTAAAAATGAAATCTAGACTTGTGCATATTTATCAGATTAATTTAATTAATTATAATATGCCTGATGTTATGTTGGAGATTTCTTGTTCGTCAGGAACATATGTGCGTTCTATAGCTCATGATTTAGGTCAGGTACTTGGTTGTGGTGCACATCTTTTGTCTTTATGTCGAAACCAGTTGGGTGGGTTGCAGTTGAATAATGCATATACCATGGATCAAATTTCTGAAGCCTCGAGTAATGAATCTATTAATTCTATGCTAATAGCTGCTGGAGATGCACTTCCTAACTGGAAATCATTAGTAGTGGATGAAGATACTAAGAAAAATATTAGACATGGTAATTCGTTTAAGTGTTCGCATAGTGTGACTTCAGATTTGGCTCTTGCTTACGATAAGTCAGGTGAGTTGATTGCTGTAGTTGAAGGTCAACCTGATTTTGGAAATTGGCAACCTCGCAAGGTGTTTTTGAAGCAATGACACATTTATATTCTCTTTCTGAAGTTAGAGTTACAGAACCTACAGTATTAGCAATAGGTGTTTTTGATGGTGTGCATGTAGGTCATCAGGCCCTTCTAAAAGATATGGTTCGATACTCTATAAAACATAGTTGTCCATCAGTGGTGGTTACATATTATCCTAGCCCATCAGTTGTTTTAGGAAAACATGATGATGTTTCATATATAAATCACCCTGACGAAAAAGCTATGTTACTTGAGGAGTTAGGAATTGATTTTGTTGTGACGATAGAATTTAATCGTAATTTAGCTAATGTGACTCCAGAAAATTATATGCTTCAATTGAAAAATCAACTTAAATTTAAGCATTTATGGTGTAGTGACAATTTTGCGTTTGGTAATAATCGTGAGGGAAACATTGATTGGTTGAAGGATAATTCTGGTAGGTTTGGATTTCATGTTATGGTGACTAATCCTGTGTATGATTCAGGTTCCATTATTTCTAGTAGTCGAGTTAGAAATCATATTGTTTTTGGAGAAGTGCGTGAAGCATCTCTTTGTTTAGGTAGACCATTAAGAATACCGGGTGTTGTCATAAAAGGATTAGGTAGAGGTAATATTATTGGTTATCCAACTGCTAACTTGTCGATTTGGAAAAATAGAGCATATCCTAGTAAAGGTGTATATTTAGCTTATGCAATTGTGGACGATATACGTTATCCAGCGGTTGTTAATGTTGGAACACGACCAACCTTTGATGATAAAAGTAATCGTACAGTAATTGAAGCTCATCTTATTGACTACTCAGATAATCTATATAATAAAGAGATTGTTTTAGAATTTGTGGAACGTTTGAGAGATGAAAGGAAGTTTGATAACGTCGATAATTTAGTTTCGCAGATCAATAGAGATATTTTGGCAGCTAAGTCTAGATTATTAAAGTAGTACAATATAAACACATTAGAAGTAGAATAAGCATTGTATATTTTCATGTACAAATTATTAGTACACTCATATCTATTACTGGAGTCTATTTGAGATGAAATATGTAAAATTAATTACGGTTACACCAGACGCAGAATCCCAAATGGCATATGTTGCCAGGGTGTCTAATCCTAGCAATCAAAAGAATGATGATTTTGCTCGATTGTTGAGATATTGTATTAAGCATGGTCACTGGTCAGTGTTTGAACAAGCATATATGACATTAGAAATAAATACTACTAGGGGCATTGCCGCTCAAATTTTAAGACACAGGAGCTTCACATTTCAGGAATTTTCACAAAGGTATGCAGATGTTAATTTACTTGATGTTGATATTCCTATTCCTCATTTACGTAGGCAAGATACATCTAATCGTCAGAACAGTATCGATGATATTGAAGTTGATGATAAGAGAGAGCTTTCAGAAAAAATAGAATTACATTTTTTACATTCTAAACAATTGTACAAAGAATTATTGGATAAAGGAATTGCTAAGGAATGTGCCCGTTTTGTATTACCTCTTGCGACACCAACACGGATATATATGACTGGCTCAGTAAGGTCGTGGATTCACTATATAAATTTGAGAAGTGGTCATGGTACTCAAAAAGAACATATAATTATTGCTGATGAATGCAAAGAAATTTTTGTTCAAGAATTTCCAATATGTGCAGAAGCGTTAGGTTATTGAGTTACATATATCTGCAAAGTATTTAAATAAAAGTTTCTATTCAATTACATCATAATGTAATGGTATTGTTTCAATTTTTGTTTTTTTGGAAACTTGTATACCTTTAAGTGCTTCTTTTTTGGCGATGCTTATTTTGTTTTGATTATTAGCATATATTGTAAATAATGGGTCATTGATTTTGACATATTCGCCAATTTTTTTGTGAACAATGATACCTACAGATAGATCTATTGGATCTTCTTTGCGTTCACGTCCAGCACCTAGTATTACAGCTGCTTTACCTATATTTAATGCATTCATTTTGTTTATATAGCCTTCTTCTGTTGAAGTTACTGTTGAAATTGATTTTACTTGTGTTAGAAGTTGAGGTTTGTAAATATATTTTGTGTCTCCATTTTGAGCTTCAACTAGTTTTACGAATTCTTTAAAAGCTGAACCATCTTTCAATGTTTTTTTGGCTAATTCTGATCCTTCAGATATACTATTTGTTTTGCCTGCGAGGAATAACATGTGTCCAGCCATCTTAAGACAATGTTTTGTAAGATCTATAGGACCTTTGTTATTAAGCGTTTCTATTGCCTCCTGTATCTCCAATGAATTTCCTACTGCACAACCAAGTGGTTGATTCATGTCTGAGATGATTGCAACTGTATGACGACCACTATTTTTGCCAATAGCTACCATTAATTTTGCAAGAACCCGAGCATCTTTTAAAGTTGTCATGAACGCACCAGTCCCCGTTTTAACATCTAGTACGATTCTTTGTGCTCCTCCAGCAAGTTTTTTGCTCATGATAGAACTAGCTATTAATGCAAGGTTAGATACAGTACCAGTAACATCACGAATTTTGTATAGTTTTCCATCAGCTGGGGCAAGACTTGCAGATTGTCCTGAGATTACAATGCCAGTAGTTTTGATTTGTTCCTTAAATTGTTCAGATGTAAGTTGGATATTTAGTCCTGGTATTGCTTCAAGCTTATCGAGTGTTCCTCCACCATGTCCTAGTCCTCTACCAGATATTTTAGCAACAGGCAGTCCACAGGCACTAATAATTGGAGCTAATACTATGGTAGTTTTATCTCCTACACCTCCTGTTGAGTGTTTGTCTACAACTATGCCATCTATGACATCAGTAAGATCAAGAGAATCACCTGAATTGACCATTGCTATGGTAAGGTCAGTGGTTTCCCTGATAGACATGCCCTGAAAATAGATTGACATTAACATAGCTGATACTTGATAATCAGGAATTTCTCCCGTTGTGAAATTTTCTACGAACCAATCTATTTCTTGAGTACTTAATTCTTGACCATCTCGCTTTTTTATTATCAAATCAGTAGTACGCATGTTGTTTCCCCAGTTCTCTTTACTCAGTATAGCATTTCTAAAAGTTAGATAAAAGGTCTATAATAAACATGTACATCACGTGGAGACAACAAATTTATGATGGATTCTCAATTTATATTGTCCGGTGCTACAGTTGTTACAGCAAATGCCGATTGGGAAATATTTTTTGATGGAGCTGTTGTTGTTAATCATGATACTATAGTTGCTATAGGTACAAGTAGTGATATTAGTGAGAAGTATAAAGATATTCCCACTATTGACTATAGTGGCAAAATTATAATACCTGGATTAATTAATGCTCATACTCATGTTCCTATGTCATTGTTAAGGGGATTAGCTGATGATAAGAGACTAGATGTTTGGCTACTTGGATATATGATGCCTGTGGAAAGAGAATTTGTTACTGAAGATTTTGTTCGTACAGGCACTTTGCTTGCTTGTGCTGAGATGATTCGTTCGGGGATCACATGTTTTGCTGATATGTATTATTTTGAGGAATATGTTGCTCAAACTACGTCAGACGTGGGTATGAGAGCTTTATGTTCTCAGAGTGTTCTGAAGTTCCCTACTCCTGATGCTGCAAGTTTTGAAGATGGATTGGACAGGGCAAGGAGTTTTATTGAGCGCTGGAAAGATCACCCATTGATACTACCTTCAGTGGGCCCACATGCTCCTTATACTAGTACTAGTGAGATGTTACAGGCTTGTGCTAAGTTAGCCTTAGAATATGATGTGCCTGTTCATATACATATTGCTGAAACTGAGAAAGAAGTGATTGATAGTCGTAATGATCGAAAAATGCCTGTAGTGCCTTGGGTAAAAAAACAGAATTTATTTGAAGCAAAAGTATTAGCAGCACATTGTGTGCATTTAGATATCGGTGAGATTAGTACTTTGCATCATCATGATGTGGGTGTAGCACATTGTCCTACTAGCAATCTTAAATTAGCATCAGGAATAGCACCAATTGCTGAAATGATTGATATTGGTCTAAATGTTGGGATTGGAACTGATGGTCCTGCTTCAAACAATGATTTAGATATGTTTGAGGAAACTCGCCTTGCTGCTATTCTTGCAAAGGGTGCAACAGGTGATCCAACAGTGGTACCGGCTAAAAAGGCTTTTGCTATGGCTACTATTATGGGTGCTGCAGCATTACATATGGATGATATTACTGGTTCATTAGAAGTAGGTAAGCGAGCTGATTTAGTTGTGTTAGATTTGGAAGTTTTACATAATACACCTAATTTTAATAGGGATGATGATTCTATTTATTCTCAAATCGTCTATGTTGGTAAATCATCTGATGTGTGCGACGTGATGGTAAATGGTAAATGGTTGATGCAAGACAAGATATTAACTACAGTAGATGAGAATAAAATTGCACATGATGCAGCTGAGTACGCTAGAAATATTGATATATTTCTTCAGGAGCGAGAACAGAGCGTTCTTAGTAAATTGGTTGCAATAGGAGGTATGGAACGTCAGGAGAGTTTTGAGATACAAGCTAAGGCTCGGATTAACAATATGGATGATATCATAACTGTCCTAAATAAGGAGCCATTTGTTATTAACAAACATGTTCATTATCGTCAATATGATACTTATTTTCTGTTTGATGCTCAGAATGATGAATATCAGTTGCGTATTCGAGAAGATGAAAAGCTAGATGTTGAGAATGTGTCAGAAAGTGTGAGATATAGATTGACACTTTTAGGACCTGCAAAAGAAAAAGAATTTGCTAATTCTGTGTTATTATCGCGGTCCAGATATTGGGCACCATCCCAACATACGTTACGTTTTTATAAGGAGTATTTCATCCCCACTAATGAGTATTCAGTAGAGAAGGATAGGTTACGATGGCATATTTCTTATAAAGGGGTTGGATTTTATATAAATATCGATAACGTGCATAGTCCAGAACTAGGAGTATTTGTGGAGATCAAGAGTCGTACTTGGAGTTTGACTGATGCACAAGACAAGTCCTTGTTAATTGGTGAAATGTTGTTTGAATTTGGTATTAGCAATGATGACTTAGTTGCAGAAGATTATTTGCAATTTGCAAAATGATATATCCTAATGCTTTTGGTTAATCTTGTTTAAGTTTGTAAAGAATTTGTAATGCTTCTAAAGGACTAATGCTATCTAAATCTAACTTATCGATTATCTTTATCTTATCTTTTTCTTTGTCGGTGTTGTTATTTTCTTGAGGTAAATCTTTCTCTGGAAGTTTTGGTGAATGCGTTGAATGTTCAAGATTGATAAGTAAGTCGTAGGCATTTTCTATGATTTGTTTTGGTAAACCTGCTAATTGAGCTACATGTACACCGTACGATCGGTTTGCACCACCTGGAATGATATTGTGCGTGAACACTAATGACTCACCGGTATCTGATACAGATACATTATAATTTTTGACTCTAGATAATTTGTGTTCTAAACCAAGTAATTCGTGATAGTGTGTGGCAAATAGTGTTTTGCTACTTAATTGTGGGTTATCATGTATGTACTTGACAATTGCCCAAGCAATTGCAAGACCATCATATGTGCTTGTCCCTCTACCTATTTCATCCAAAATTAATAAGCTATTAGGAGTAGCATGATTTAATATGTTTGCAGTTTCAACCATTTCCACCATAAAAGTGGATTGTCCTGCATGAATTTCATCTTGCGCACCTATTCTTGTAAAGATTCTGTCAACTATCCCTAATTTTGCTGAATCTGCTGGTATGTAGCTTCCTATTTGAGCAAGTAGTACGCACAATGCTACTTGACGCAAAAATGTGCTTTTCCCGCTCATATTAGGTCCAGTAATGATCCATATGTTATTTTCAGCATTTAGTAGACAGTCATTTGGTACAAATCGTTCAGTATTTAATAGGTGTTGTTCAACAACAGGATGACGGGAATTCTTAATTTCTATAGAGTTGTCTGTTTGCATTTCAGGTCTGACATAATTTAGTTCAACTGCTGTTTCTGCTAATGAAGATAGTACGTCAATTTGAGCTAATGTTTGCGAGGATAATAGTAATCTGTGTGATTCTTTGGTTATTTTATTGCAAATGTCATAAAATAGATTTTTTTCGATAAGAAGCATTTGTTCTTTGGCATCAAGTACTATGGTTTCATAATGTTTTAATTCAGGTGTGATATAGCGTTCAGCATTTACCAATGTTTGTTTCCGAATGTATTCATCTGGAATGTTTTTACCACTTGATTTGCTGATTTCTATGTAATAACCAAAGACCTTGTTGAATCCAACTTTAAGAGATTTAATGCCTGTACGATTTCTTTCTTTGTCTTCAAGTTCTTCAATCCAATTTATTGCATCCCTAGATGATTCATGGATTTTATCTAGTTCCATAGACCATCCAGGTTTAATAAATCCTGGTTTGTCCATATTAATTGGTGGGTCATCAATCATAGATTGCTTAATGAGTTTTACAATATCATGACCACAGTCTATATTTTGTGACATAGATCTTATTTCTATTGAAATGAGATTTTTAATATCAGGTAAGGCGATAAGATTATTTTTTATCAGATTCAGGGTTTGTGGATTAGCGCTCTTGTTTACTAATCTATTGATTAGTCTTTCAAGATCAGTCAATTGTTTAAGTAATTTTCGTAGTTTTTTACGCAGCATAGTATTCTCAACAAAAATTGATACGTTATTCAATCTTTCGTTGACTTTATCTAAATCTACCAACGGTTGCTGAATGTATTGATGGAGTAACCTTCCTCCCATAGGAGTGATTGTGCGGTCAATGGTATGCAGCAAGGAGGCTTGTTTTTTGCCTGCACGCAATGTTTTGGTTAATTCCAAATTCAATCGGGTAGTTTCGTCTAAAAGCATGAATTCTTTAGTATTGTATGTTGACAAACTATTCAGAAGTTCTAGCTTGTTGACTTGTGTTTCTTGCATGTAAAAGACAATTGCTCCTGCAGCGGAAATTGCTAGTGGACGATTTTTCAGACCATAACCTGCGAGAGTACTCGTCTCAGTTTGCTCCATTAGCAATTGTCTGCTATTTTTTGGATTAAATACCCAATTGGGTATAGTTGTTATATGGAAATCCATCTGATTTGTAAAATGATTGTTTGAATCAGATACTAACACTTCTGCAGGAGAGATTCTGTTAAGTTCGTTTATCAATTGATCCTTGGCATTATTGCCTGAAAATTCGGTTGCCTTAAAATAGCCAGTAGAAATATCAATGTGAGCAATTCCTATTTGATCATCTTCAAAAGATATCGCAGCTAGATAATTGTTTCTATTTTCATCCATCATTGTTGGATCTGTTAATGTACCAGGAGTATATGTACGTACTACCTTTCTTTGCATAATACCATTGTTAGGATCATTGCCTTGTTGTTCGCAGATTGCAACATGCAGACCATTGTTGAGTAGTTTTTTTAAATGGTTATCAAGAGAATGATATGGAATTCCTGCCATAGGAACTGATTCGTGTTTGGAAATTTTTCGAGATGTTAGAACAATTCCTAAAATGTCAGATATGATTTTAGCATCAGTATCAAATGTTTCATAGAAATCCCCTAACCTGAAAAACAATATAGATTTAGGATGTTTATTTTTTATATCAAGATATTGCTTTCTTATAGGTGTAATTTTTTTGTTTGTGGGCTTCATCAAGATATTGTAAGAGAAGGAAACAATATGGTCAAATATACATTTGAATTTAGAATGGTTGACAGTTGACTATAGTAGCCACATTCATATAATAATACAAGAGTTACTTGGAAAAACATGAACAAAATCAATTTAGAAATTATTGGATTAGATTGTGTTGATTGTGCCCGCACGTTGGAGAATAGTTTGTTGGGCATGTCAGATATTGATGAGTGTTCTATAGATTTTTATTCTGGTAGGTTAAATGCTGTTGGCACAATGTCAACACAGGATTTGAAGAAATAAGTTTATAGTTTCGGGTATATTATAAATAGCAATTTAGATGATATATCCGAGTCAAAAACATATAGTAATATGCCAAGATTGTTTGTTTTACTGAATAATCCAAGAAATATAACTACTGTTGCAGGTATTTTGTTTATTGTTATTGCCTTTTTATTACAATTATTTACTGCTGGTCTTTCAGTTTATTTTTTTGCTTTAGGTTTTGTTGTAGGTTTGTATTTTCCAGCTAAGTCTGGTTGGACTGCATTGAAAATGGGCCGTGGAATGGATATGAATGTCTTGATGGTTTTGGCAGCTGTTGGAGCATTTATTACTGGTCAATATGGGGAAGCTGCAACAGTAATACTTTTGTTTAACATAGGTGAAAGTCTTGAAGGATTTGTTTTGGAGAAATCACGTCGAAGTATACGTGCATTGATGAAATTATCTCCGGATACAGCTAGGTTAGTTAAACAAAAATATGATTGCAAATTGCATGCGGGTAATTTATTACTAGACGGATCAGGGCATTATGACGGTGGTTTATGTCCATGGTGTGAACCAGAATATAGTATTGTAAATGTTGAATTTTTAAATGTAGGAGATTTGATTGTAGTAGGTGAGGGTGAAAAAATTCCAATGGATGGTGTTGTTATAGAAGGTCAATCTTCAGTAAATCAAGCACCAATTACTGGAGAAAGTAGTCCTATATACAAAAAGGTGGATGATAATGTTTATGCTGGTACTGTGAACGGTGATGGCACATTAGAAATAGAAGTTAGGAATACTGTACAAAATAATACTTTGGCACGAATGATTCATTTGATAGAGGAGTCTCGTGATCAGAAAACACCTATTCAAAGAATATTAGATAGATTTGCAAATATTTATACTCCTATAGTAGTTATTTCTGCGATTATTATATCTCTTGTACCTCCTTTGGTTTTTGGGGAACCATTTTTAGATTCGGAAGGACAGGTTGGTTGGTTGTACCGTGGTTTAATGATATTGGTTATTGCATGTCCTTGTGCATTATTGATTTCAACACCAGTTACTATTATTAGTGCAATTACCTCAGCAGCTAGAGAAGGTGTCTTAATCAAAGGCGGTGCATTCTTAGAAAGTTTGGGGAAGACTAAAGTAATAGCCTTTGATAAAACAGGTACTATTACTTTAGGTAAACCCGAGTTAGAGTCTATGTTTTGTGTACATAGTAATTGCTTAGGAAATATAGATATGAGTTGTTGTTATTGTAAAAAAATGGTCATTTTAGCATCTTCTGTGGAACAATTTCATAGCCATCCATTTGCTAAATCAATTATGAGATTTGCTTATAAAAATGATCTAATATTTGAGAAGGCTGTAAATGTAGAAAAAGTTCATGGGCAAGCAATAAAAGGTTACGTAGATGATCATGAAATCATAATAGGTAGGCATGAGTATTTTGACACAAACATAGAGCATGATCATAATTTTTGTGAGAAGGTGGTTCATTATGAAAATTTAGGATATTCAGTTTGGTTAGTATCTGAAGACCAGGATTTGATAGGTTGTTTGATTTTTTCTGATTCTATACGAGAAGATATGCAAGAAGTTTTGAACGTTCTACAGGATGATTACACATGTGTTATGTTGACAGGTGATAATGATATTGTTGCTAATACAGTGGCTGAGTTATCTAATATTCAAATAGTACATGCTAATCTTCTTCCTGAGGAAAAGGTTTCTATTGTCAGAGAATTGAGACAGAATTACGGTTATGTTGTTATGGTGGGAGATGGGGTAAATGATTCTCCTGCATTAGCTGTTGCAGATGTTGGTATTGCTATGGGTGATGTTGGTACTGCACAAGCTCTGGAAACAGCGGATGTAGTCTTAATGCGTGATAGTATAGAAATGATTCCATCTCTGATACATTTGGGACAACTCAGCTTAAAGATTATAAGAGCTAATATTGTTGTATCTTTAGGATTAAAAGGTATTTTTATTTTAGCGGCTTTATTTGGTGTTTCTACTTTATGGATGGCGGTTCTAGCTGATATGGGAGCTACATTATTGGTTACTCTAAATGGAATGAGATTACTGAGAGGGGGTGTTTTTAATTCACGTAATCAGATCTCTGGGCAAGAAGTCTAACCTATTTAGATAATTTACCCTGATACCAGTTTTATTGAATGTTAAGTGGCTAATAGCTGCATTGTTAAGATGTAGCCACATATTTCTTTTGTTTGATATAGGTATATTTAATATAGATGACAACAAATGATGGTAGAAGCCTACATGTGTGACTAATATTACTTTATCATTAGTCTGTCCGTGGCGTTTGATAAGCTCTGTTTTCACTTTGTTAGCACGATTAGATATATCTTTTTGAGTTTCAATGGGTTTGTTCCACCATCCTTTGGGGTCAATTGTTTCTGGTATGATAAGTTTAGGGTATTGAGAAGCAAAATGTTCGTGGTTGGGTCCTGGTATTCCAATCCTTTTTTCTGACTTTGGATCCTGTGTGAAAAGACCACCACATTCATGTATATCTTTCCATACTATCTGAGGTATTTTGATTGCATGTGATATATATTGTGCTGTAATTATTGATCTTTGCATCAAACTGCAGTAAAGATGGGAAATGTTAAAGCCTGAAACATTTTGGTGGTCTGGTAAATAGTCTTTGACTATATTTGGGTTTTTATGCTCGTGTAGAAACTGTGCCAACAGTTTACCTTGGGTTTCTCCTTTTTGTGTCAAAGGGGGATCAGGTACCATTTTATCTATCCAATCACCTCCAATCAGTTCGTCTGGCGATTGTTTTTGATCAAGTACTTCGTTGTTTGTTGATTGACAATGTCTAATTAGAAATAATTGCATATTTTTTGACCAGTTTTTTGTAATTACTTTAGAACTCTAACCAACCATCTGAAAAACCAATTTCATATTTTCCATTTTGTTTCATTCGTATTGTTCCTATTATACTATTTCCCAGACAATATCCTGTACTTGTATATATTATTTTAGTTTTGTTGTTATGAGTGATTGTGAATGGTTTTTTCCAATCTGAAACTCCCCTAATAAAGTTGAATGCCCTTACGACCGGCCAGGTAGTAGGTATATACCAATCTTCAGATGTTGGCCATGATTGATAAGTGCCATGTCTGTTTTGTGGATGTTTTGGGAAATGGTGCTTCTGTAATGATTCTATTAGCAGATTAGACCCCAGTTTTGACAGTATTTTGTTAGATTCTTCTCCTGAGGTACCATTTTCTAATTGTATTGTAGTTTGTGAAACTATATCTCCTTCATCAAGATTGGAATTTAAATGATGTAAGGTAACTCCAAAGGTTGTTTCTCCATTACGCCATTGCCAAAATATTGGGGCAGGCCCTTTGTATTCTGGTAATATTGATGGGTGGATGTTTACTGATGCAACTTTTGCTTTAGCTATTAGTGATTCTTGTATTTTATGTGGAAAACATGATACCAGTAATAGATCGAAATCCAAATTTGTTGGTAGGTCCGATATATTCCATATTGGAATTTGATGTTTCCAGGAGATGTCTATAATGGTATTATTAAGGAGATTAATTGTACTTTTTAAAGGAATATAATTTTCAATATTTTTGTCTATAAATGCTCTATTTGGTAGTACAATACCTATTATAATTTGTTCGTGCCGCAATAGTTCCAAGAGGGGATATAGTGAGAAAGTACTATGTGTTCCAAAATATATTATTTTATAGGGGGATGATGAATGTCGAAAATTATTCATTGTGTCAAATTGGGTCGTGAGTTACCTGGTTTAGATACACAGCCTTTTCCTGGAGAATTAGGGGAGAGAATCTTGGAAAATGTGTCAGCCCAAGGATGGGAAATGTGGCGTGAGCATTCCACTTTGTTAATCAACCACTATGGCCTTAATCTGGCTGATCCAGGTGCTACAAAAATATTGGCGGAAGAAATGGAAAAATTTTTCTTTGGTGAAGATGCTGCTGTTCCTGATGAGTGGGTTCCTGAAGGTGAGGGAACAGGTGCTGGAATACCTGGAGTAGGTGGCAAGGGAGCTCCACAAGGTAAAGGTGCTCCAGGGAGAAAATAGTAATTTTTTCATTGTATTTGTTTTAATACTATATTTGGTTCAATTTCAAATTTTAATAGAGCGTGAGCCTTTCGTAGAGCTTTTTCGACTTTAATTGATGATTCTCCATATGCAAATATAAATCCCAAATATCCATCACCTTCAGGTAATGGTTCTAATGGGTAGTTTAATTTAGCTGTAATTTCTATTGATTCTATACCTTCAACTGCTTCAGCATTTTCTATACCTATGATTTTGCGTAAAAGACCTTGTTTAGGGATTGGTATCATCATTACTCCTCTACTTCTGTCATCTAGTTGTAACGACTCTATAGAAACTCCAGTAACATGTGATAAAACCAATTCCTCTAATGATATACCAGAGCCGAAATCGAGGATATTAGAACATAGACCTCCTATGGTTCTAGCTGCAACCTCTATAGGCCATACACCTCTATCATTAATTCTAAATTCTGCATGAATTGGTCCTGTTGTGAGACCCAGAGCTTTAGTAGATTTAGTTAGGGTATATTCTATGTTTTTTTGATGTTTTAATGATAGTTTGGATGGTGTCACATATATTGTTTCTTCAAAAAATGGTCCATCTAGTGGATCTGGTTTGTCAAAAATTGCCAGAATTTTTAAAGAATTGTCATATAATAATGCTTCAACTGCTACTTCTTCTCCAGGAATGTAATCTTCCACTAATATTTGCGTTCCTATTGAACGATTAAGTATTTTTGTGATTCGATTCCATGCATTGGTGAATTCTTCAGGATCGTTTGCTCTAATTACTCCTCTACTACCGTTTAATAATAAAGGTTTTAGTACACAGGGAAATGAGATTTTTTCTGCAATTTTGTTTGGAATCTCACTATTTTTAAATACTTTGAAGTTCGGATTTAGCATATCTGAGTTTTTGAGCATTTTTCTCATAATATATTTGTTTCGTGCTGCTAATGATGCTGATGGGCTGTTGTGAATGAGTCCTAGTATGGAGCAAATTTTTGCTGCAATAAGAGCAGCAGAATCATCTATAGATAAAACAGATATTACATTGTATTTTTTTGCTATAGGTAATATTTTTTTTATAGCTGTATTGGCATTGCTAAAATCTACCGATAGTGATATTGACCATTCAGCAGCAAGTTTTTCAGGTATATCAATGACCCAAATGATGTTGATTCCGATTCTTGCAGCCGCTTTTGCATATGATTGACTCCTATAAGTATTTGGGCTAGCAAGTATTATGATTGAGTGTTGATTAGTGTTTGAATTTGTTAGATGCATTTTTATGAGTTTGTGGATTTATTTCAAATCTTGTTTCATTTGCACATTGTATCTATTACCTTATGTAAGTGGATGTATAATACACTTAATTTAGTGAATTGATTATAAAGCTTCAGTCCACTTTAGACAAAACATCTATTTAGTAATATGTGTGCTATAAGTTGATGAATTAATATAAAATAGGGTTTATTGAGTTGTTATTTAGTTCTATATAGCTTGTAAGAATTTTGTTGATAGTAGTATGGAGGACGAGTTTATATGTCACATGAGAAATATATGGAGCGAGCATTTGTTTTGGCAAATAAAGGCAAGGGTCGTACCAGTCCGAATCCTATGGTAGGTGCAGTGCTTGTTAAGGATGGTCATATAGTAGGTGAAGGATTTACAAGCCCAGCAGGAGGTCCTCATGCTGAAGTTGTGGCTATAATGGATGCGGGGGAAGATTGTAAAGGATCTACATGTTATGTGTCTTTAGAACCATGCTCTCATTATGGTCGTACAGCTCCTTGTGCAGAAGCTTTGATTGATGCAGGCATTAAAGAAGTTTACTCTGCTATTGAAGATCCTAGTTCTAAAGTCAATGGTAAAGGTCATAGAATGCTTGAGAATGCAGGAATATCTGTGAAAGTGGGTTTGGGAAAGGAGAAGGCTTTTGAGATTAACAAACAGTGGTTTAAATATATAAATACTGGTAGGCCTTGGATAACAGCTAAGTTTGCAGTTAGTTTGGATGGTAAACTTGCGACTTCTACAGGAGAATCACAGTGGATTACCAATGAATATTCGCGTAATAGAGTACATCAAGTTAGAAATATGTCAGATGCTATTTTAGTAGGTTCAGGAACAGTTTTAGCTGACAATCCTAGACTGACCACTAGAATTAGTGATGCCAATAAGTTTATACGGAATCCATTGCGTATAGTAGTAGATAGTGCAGGTTCAGTCCCATTAGATGCGCATATTTTTGATCCAAAATTACCTGGAGATTCAGTATTAGCTACTACGGAAAAAACAGACCAATCACATTATGACGTATTGCTATCACAAGGTATATCTGTATGGGTTCTTCCTCAAGATGACAAGGGACGAGTTGATTTGGGTTCTTTGTTAGATAGGGTGGGTCAAGAGGAGATTATCACCATGTTAGTGGAGGGTGGTAGTATACTGTTAGGGTCACTGGTATCAGAGAATCTTATTGATCATATCAAGGCATTTGTTGCACCTATAATTATTGGAGGTAAATCTTCTCCTGGACCAATTGGTGATCCGGGTATTTCCAGCCTTGCTGATGTGTTGAGGTTAGATAGAATAGAAAGTGAAAATATAAATGGTGATATATTAATTGAGGGTGATGTTATTCATGATTTATGAAGTTCATAAGTGTATTTAACAAAGGACACAAATGTTTACTGGATTGATAGAGGAAATTGGTACAATAGAAAAAGTTGATTACGTTAATTCGGATATAATTTTATCTATTGATGCAGATGTTGTCCTTACTGATCTTGCGATAGGAGATAGTATTGCAATAGATGGAGCTTGTCTTACCGTGATTGATAGGAAGAATAAAAGTTTTTCAGTTGGTATTGCTATGGAGACACAAGAAAAAACAAGTTTTCGAGAAGTTTGTTCTGGTGATCAGGTTAATTTAGAGAGATCATTAAGAATGGATGGTCGTCTTGGAGGACATTTTGTTCAAGGTCATGTAGATGGAATAGGAAAAATTGAAGATATTAAGAAGCAAGGGGAATCTGTCTGGATTAGTATTAAGGCTAGTACTACATTGCTAAGATATATTGTTCCTAAAGGTTTTGTGGCAATAGATGGAATTAGTTTAACTGTTGTAAATGTTTCATCAGAAACTTTTGATTTTATGTTAGTTTCTTATACTCAGAATCATGTAGTTCTTTCAAGTAAGAAGATTGGAGAGTCTGTAAACATAGAAGTAGATATGTTGGGTAAATATGTAGAGCGATATATGGAGGGTACGACTAATGCCATACGGCAAAGTTGATAAGGCTATAGAAGATATTCGAAATGGTAAGTTCATTATCGTAGTAGATAGTGAGGATCGTGAAAATGAGGGTGATTTGGTTATGGCTTCAGAACTAGTAACTCCTGATGCTGTAAACTTTATGGCAAAAGAGGCTAGAGGTTTGATATGTGTTTCCCTTTCTAGTGAGCGTGCATTAGATCTTGATTTGGCTCCAATGGAAAGACGCAATACTAGTCTTCATAAAACAGCATTTACGGTCAGTGTAGATGCTGTTCAAAACACTACTACAGGCACATCTGCGTATGATAGATTTCAAACTATTAGGACACTTATAGCTTCGGATTCTGTTGCAGAAGATCTTGGGCGACCAGGCCATGTATTTCCTATTGTTGGTAAGGAAGGGGGAGTATTAAGACGTTCTGGTCATACAGAAGCTAGTATGGATCTTGCTCGTATGGCAGGATTACAACCTAGTGGTACTATTTGTGAAATAATGGCTGAAGATGGGACTATGGCTCGCTTCAGTGAATTGCAGACATTTTCTGAGAAACATGACTTAGTTATGATAACTATAGAGGATCTTATTAGATATCGTCGTAGTAAGGAGAATTTGGTTAAGCGTATTGAAACAGTAGCTATGCCAACAGGGATGGGTGAGTTTAGATTGCATTTATACGAAGATCTTTATGCTGATGATTCACATTTGGCACTTACTATAGGTGATATACAAGCAGAAGAATCAGTTCTAGTACGAATACATTCTGAGTGTTTGACAGGAGATGTGTTCGGATCTATGCGGTGTGATTGTGGCGATCAACTAAATGAAGCTATGAAGAAGATTGCAGATGTTGGTACTGGAATAATTGTTTACTTGCGTCAGGAAGGTAGAGGTATTGGTTTGGCACACAAAATTAAAGCCTATAAATTGCAAGAGGATGGCTTAGATACAGTTGAAGCAAATGTTAAATTGGGTTTTCCACCTGATTTGCGTGACTATGGTGTAGGAGCACAGATAATTTATGATCTTGGTGCTCGTAAATTGATAGTTATGACTAACAATCCTATGAAATTAGTAGGTTTAGAAGGTCATGGTTTGGAAATTGTTGATAGGAAATCCATCAACATTGGCGCTAATGAGTGTAATAGGGGTTATTTGGAAACCAAGAAAACTAAATTAGGACATTTAATTGAGTGAAACAGATAGCAATAATTTTAAGTGAATTTAATACTAAAGTTACTGATGGACTTCTCTTAGGATGTAAGAATGCATTGTTTGAAAGAGGAGTGAATGATTCAGAAATAAAACTTTTGAAAGTTCCAGGTGCATTTGAACTTCCAGCTGCAGCGAATCAATTGACACAATTACCTGATATCAAAGCTGTAATTGTTTTAGGAGCTATAATTAAGGGGGAAACTGATCATTATACATATATATGTCAAGCAGTTAGTTATGGTTTAATGAAAGTAACTTTAAATAGTTCAATTCCTGTATTATTTGGTGTTTTGACCTGTCCAACATTTGAACTTGCATTCAATCGATCTGAACCAGATGATGATAATAACAAAGGCTATGAAGTTGGCATAGCAGCGATGGATATGCTTGGGATCTAAATGCATCTCGTTGTATATTTATATGAAAACATATCAATTTTCCCTATTGTCATCTAATTATCATAATAAAAAAGCATTAGAGTTGGTACTTAAAAACGCCTTAGCAGGTGAAGTATTGTCTATACAAGATTGTTACAGGCTTGTTGAAGCTCCTGATGACATGATAAATTTGATATGTGAAGTAGCATGTGAAATGCGTAATAGTTCAAAAGGTAATGTAGTTTCATATTCTCGAAAAGTGTTTATTCCATTGACAACTTTATGTAGGGATAGCTGTGGTTATTGTACTTTCGCCAAGTCTCCTGGTGATCCAGCAGCGAAGACTCTTTGGCCAGAAGAAGTTTTGAAGATTGCCATTGCTGGTGAAAAAAGCGGGTGTAAGGAAGCGTTATTTAGTTTAGGGGAACGTCCGGAAATGGTTCATTCTATTGCTAGAAAACACCTTAAACAACTTGGATATAAATCGATGTTGGATTATTTGTATGAAATGTGTAATCTTATTTTACGTGAAACATCGTTGATTCCACATGTTAATCCGGGTTCGTTATCTTTATCAGAGATTCAATTACTTCGATCAGTGAGTCCAACTATGGGTATGATGTTGGAAAATTCTAGCGTTAGATTGACAGAGCCTGGTCAACCGCATTTCGGATGTCCTGATAAGCACCCGGTAGTACGTTTAAATACTTTAAAGTTTGCGGGAGCATCTTGTGTTCCATTTACTACTGGAATCTTGATTGGAATTGGAGAAACAAGTTTTGAGATTGTTGAATCTCTTTTAGATATACGAAGAATACATTCTGAGTATGGACATATTCAAGAGGTGATAGTTCAGAACTTTCGCGCTAAGACAGGAACTCGTATGCATGGTCTTCCAGAACCAGACATTAATCATATGCAAAAAATTTTGGCAATATCTCGCATAATTTTAGGATCCGATATGAATTTGCAGGCTCCACCAAATCTTATGCCCAATGAATATGGAATTTATCTCAAGTCAGGTATAAATGATTGGGGAGGTATATCACCGGTTACACCTGATCACATTAATCCAGAGGCTTCTTGGCCAAATTTATGCGATGTACAATCCATTAGTGCTGCTATGGGTCATGTCTTACGAGAACGCTTAAGTATATATCCAGATTATCTTAATAGAAGGGACGTTTGGTTAGATACTCGCTTTCATAGTCGATGGTGTGATAATATTGATTCGGATGGATATGTAAAAGAAGAAGAGTACGTACTATGAAGAATCACAATTATTTTCCTGATTCTGAATCATTTTGTTTTGACAGGTTTCCTGGAGTGCAAGTTGAATTTGCGAACATTTTCGCTCGTATTCTTGAAGAACAAGAAATTAACGATGTAGAAGCTTTGAAATTATTTAGTGCCGAGGGCATTGATTTAGCATATTTGATTAAAGTAGCAGATGAATTAAGATATAGAGCTGTTGGCGATATAATAACTTATGTAACTGTAAGGAATATAAATTTTACTAATGTTTGTTATACAGGTTGTCGGTTTTGTGCATTTGCTAAACGAATTGATGATGTAGATGCTCAATATTTGTCATTGTCTGAAGTATCTAGGCGGGCTTCTGAAGCATGGAAATCTGGTGCCACGGAAGTATGTATGCAAGGTGGATTACATCCTCACATGCCAGCTAAACATTATCGAGATCTTATATTAGCTGTCAAAAATGTTGTACCTGAGATGCATGTGCATGCTTTTTCTCCATTTGAAATTAAGTATGGTGCTCAATTGGCTCAGATGACCCTTCCTAATTTCTTGTGCGAATTACAGAATGCAGGGTTAGGATCTTTGCCTGGTACTGCTGCTGAGATATTAGATATTAATATTCGCCAACAACTTACCAGGGATAAGTTGAGTACAGATGAATGGATTAACATTGTCAAGACAGCTCATAGAATGGGTATCAAAACTACGTCAACTATTATGTATGGTCATATAGATGGACCAGAACATTGGGTAAAACACTTGAAAACAATCAGAGATATTCAGAATGATACAGGCGGATTTACTGAATTTGTTCCTCTAGGTTTTATACATCATAATGCTCCGATCTATTTGGATGGTACAGCTAGATCTGGTCCTACTATAGAAGAAAATTTACGTATGCATGCCATATCACGTATTATGTTATATGGATATATTGCCAATATTCAGGTTTCGTGGGTTAAACTTGGACCAGCATTAGCGCAACAATGTCTAAGAGCAGGTGCCAATGATTTTGGTGGTACTCTGATGGATGAGACTATATCTAAGTCAGCAGGTGCAGTACATGGACAACATATGCTTCCTAATGAGTTTAAACGTTTGATTAGGCAGATTGGTCGCATACCTGCTCAACGTGACACATTGTATGAATTGATTGAAGTACAAGCTAATTAATTTTTACGAAGGTTTTTGATGATTTCTATTATGTGTGGATTAACAAGACTTTCATAACTCATAGTGCTTTTTTGGAGATAAGCATCTCGAATTACTCTTCGCATTATTTTTCCATTTCGTGTTTTTGGTAGATCCGGAACAAAAAATATTTCGTGTGGCTTTAGAGGTTTACCTAACTCTTTTATGATGATTGATTGTAATTCATCTTTTATTTTATGTGTGATCTGTGATTGTTGTGAAAGTACACAGAAACATATAAGTTCATTTCCTTTTGTATAATTTGGTATTCCAATTGCAGCAGCTTCTTGTACTTGATTTGAACTGACTAATATAGATTCTACTTCGGCAGGTCCTAGTCTTTTACCAGATATATTTATTGTGTCATCAGATCGACCAAGAATATACCAGTGTCCATCTGATTTTTTTTCAGCCCAATCACCATGTGCCCAGATATTTTTCCAGCGTGACCAGTATGTATCAATATATCTGGCATTATTAGCAAAAAATCCCCTAGACATTCCTATCCATGGTGCTCGAATTATCAATTCCCCTACCTGGTTTTCAATTGATTCTCCATTCTCATTAACTACGTCGGCTGCTATACCTGGACAAGGTCCGGGAAATGAACCTGGTTTTATAGGAAGAAGTGGATTACCCATTAATATTCCACCAGATATTTCGGTTCCACCAGAATAATTTATGATAGGGATTGATTTCTTGCATACAGTTTCAAAAAGCCATTGCCATGGTGCAGGATTCCATGGTTCACCTGTTGATCCTATAGAATGTAGGCTGGATAGATCATGAGTTTCTACTGAGGTTTCATTCGACGACATAATTGATCTTATGAAGGTAGGTGATAAACCTAATACATTAATATTATGTTTTTGGGTCAATTTCCAAATTTGATTAATGTCTGGATAATCAGGTGCTCCATCATACATCAAGATTGATGCACCTAATATTGTGCTTCCTAATATCATCCAGGGACCCATCATCCATCCAATATCTGTGATCCAATGGACTACATCCCCAGAACTAACATCAAATCCAAATGACATATCTTGTGCTGCTTTAACTGGAAAACCACAATGGGTATGCACAATCCCTTTAGGGTTACCAGTAGTTCCAGACGTATAGATAATCATAATTGGATCTTCAGCAGAAGTTGGGGTTATATTACATTGTGTGGATTGATAGGGCACTATGTTGTGCCACCAATGATCACGTCCTGTTTCCATTTCAATGTTATTTTGGGATGTTTGTACTACCAATACGTTTTGGATAGCAGGAGTATTAATAAGAGCCTGGTCTACTGTATGTTTCAGTTGTGTAAGTTTACCTTTCCGTATGAATCCATCTGCGGTAATTATGCCTTTGGCTTTTGTGTGATTGAGTCTGTTAGCGATTGCTGTAGAACCATATCCTGAAAACAGTGGTAGGGCTATTGCTCCAATTCTTATTATCGATAACAATGCTATAGCGGTTTCTGGAATCATAGGCATACATATTGCTATGATGTCTCCTTTTCGATAACCCAACAACTTAAGAGAGTTGGCACATTGATGTACCTTTTGAGCTAATTGTTCATAAGTGATTATGATTGATTGGTTTGATTCAGATTCCCAGATGATTGCTGGGGTGGAACTTATTGTTTTGTCATTGATCCATTTGTCTATGCAGTTGTGAGTTATATTGAGATCTCCATCTGTACACCATTTGGGTATTTGTATTCCATTGCTTACATCTAAGATTTGTTTATACGGTTTTTGGAACTCAATATTTAAGTACTGAAGTATTGCTTCTGTAAACCAGGATATATCAGTAGTTGATTTATCCATTAAATCATCATAAGAATCTATTTTGTGTTCGCGCATGAATTTATAGAGGTTGCTATTTTCTATAATTGTTTTAGTGGGCTTCCAAACAATTTCATCGCTAAATTGATACGATTCCAACATAGATAGTTATATCATTTGTTAATTTTGGTTTTTTATTAGAATTATCCAGTTGCCACTTTGTACTATTTTGTCGTCTTGATTATATACTGTGATTTCTAAATCAACAGATCCGGCATTTATTCGTTTCATAGCCTTCTTGTTAGCAACACATATTTTGGCATGAATAGTATCTCCAATAAATATAGGAGAACTATATTTCCATTGGCTGATTTCACGAAATGCCATTACTGTACCTTCCATAAATCCAGTTTGTACAGCTAAACCTGAAACTATAGAAGTGACGAGTAGTCCGTGAGCAACCCGTTTACCAAAATCAGCTTTACTTGCATATGTTTTATCAGTATGAATTTGATTGTAGTCACCGGATAGACCTGCGAATCCAACTATATCTGACTCTGTAATAGTACGACCTTGAGTAGTAATTTGCATGCCTATCTCAAATTGATTAAAATACAATCCTCGCACTTTTTGAGCACTCATTTTGTTTCTCCTTTGTTTGCTAACAATTTATATATTTGTGGATTCTTAATTGATTTCGTAAATTTTATATTTTAGGTTTTTTCATGAAGCGCGGTAGAATAGTAGCAGATTCATGGAGTGTTACTTTGTCTCCATAATCTAACTCTACTTTTGACTTTTCAGATTTATTATTGGCATTCTGAAAAATTCCTATTTTGTTACCAACTTTTGCATTATTTTTGATTATTAATGCTTGTCCTATAAGTAATCCATTACTGTCAATGGCACAACTAGTTACTTTTCCTATTACTTTACCACGTTTGTCAACAACTGGATCCCCTAGGTGTGCCATTCTTACACCTTTGTTGTCAAATCTAAAACGTACTATTTTACCTCTGTCTTTAGAGTTGATATATGATTTGCGTCCTATGAACCATGGCTTATAAGTTTTAATATATGATCCAAAGCCAGATTCCGAGATAGTTATATTCAGATGACCAGCTATTTCATGTCCGTATAATGGTAGACCTGCTTCAGTTCTAGTACTGTCACGAGAGGCCAGCCCACAAGGTAGTAACCCATAGGGTTTGCCAACTTTAATGAGACTATTCCATAATTGAATTAGATCATCTGGGTGAACAAATATTTCATATCCTAAAGGTTCGCCTGTATATCCAGTTCTTGAGACTATTAGATTATACTTATTGAGTTTGATTTTACAGAGTTTTGTTCTTTTAAGTTGTTGTATTGTAGATTTTGTTTTATTGTTTGTTGCCAGTGCTAGAAGAATGTTTTTACTGTTTGGTCCTTGTAATGCTATGTCAACTAGCATATCTCTACCTGAACTTTTGGCACGCAAATTTCGTATAGTAACATGTCGCCTTCCTGTGGATTTTGACCAAGGGCGATCTCTATCTATCATAACTTTACCTGATTTTACAGCATTAACCCATTTCCAATTTTTTGTATCATTAGATGCATTTACAACTATCAAAAAACATTGTTCTTCTGTACGGTAAATCAGTAGATCATCTATTGCTTTTCCATCGGGATCTAAAAAATGTGTATATAATGAGTCTCCGATTTTGAGAGATCCTATGTCATTTCCGCAAATATTATCCAGAAATTCAGAAGCTGATTCTCCTCTTGCGTCCCAAACACCCATATGACTTACATCGAACAAACCAGCAGCAGATCTAACAGCATTATGTTCTTCAGATACTGATGAATACCATACAGGCATGTTCCATCCTCCAAATGGAACCATCTTGGCGCCTAACGACTCGTGTGTTTCAAAAAGTTTTGTTTTTAACAATTTCTTAGGACTACTGATATCTGCGAAGTTAAATTCAGGGAGCGGCTTTTTATTTTTTGGTATTGTAGATTCAATTCCTACAAAATAAGGTTTATCAATAGATATCACTTTTGCATTATTTGATATTTGATTTTTTGAGATGCCTAAATCGGTGACGGCTATAGGTCCGGGCGTTTTAGAGAAGATATCATCATGATCAAGACTAATATAACCATCAGATAAATCCCGTAACCAAGTTTTGATTCGTACTGATTCTATCCCCGGTACAGTTAGTACAAATAAGTCTTTTTTGGTTCTAGTAAGTTTACATCTTGTACTAACTTTTCCTTGTGTTATTTGAGTGTGTTGATGATGCCCAACTTTTAGATCTGTAACGTCATTGGATGTTACTGTTTGTAAGAATTCTGCAGATCTTAAACCTTTGATTTCTAGGTCTATATTGTTTTCAATATTGTTAGTTTGGTCTATAAAATAGGAATGAGGATAACCATATGATTTGCTTTGGAAATCTTTTCCTAAATTGTGTGCTAAGTTTCTTATTTTGATTTTTGTTTGGTTGAGTTGATCGAAATCAATTTTTGCTCTATATGAATATGTGGAGTAAGTTTTTGAGTAGCGGTAAGGCTTTAAAGATAGAAGAGTATCAGCAATAATGTTAGTGATCATATCTACTTCTTTTTCTTTGCATCCTCTTTGACTTATCCATGTTGTTCCTAATCGTAATCCCGAAGGATTCAATGCACTTTTATCACCAGGGATAGTATTGCGATTTACGACTATATTAGCAACATCTAGTATTCGGCTTGCAATATCTCCCATAAGAGGTGTCCCATCATTCCCAGTTACTGACTTGCAATCTATATTTACGAGATGCGTATTAGTACCACCGTAGGGTATTCTAAAACCACGTTCATGAAATTTGTCAGACATTCTTGCAGCATTTTTGCATATTTGTTTTTGTAGGGTTTTGAATTCTGTAGTACCAGCTAACTTAAATGCTACTGCTATTGCAGCCATTGAATTAATATGAGGACCACCTTGTTCTCCTGGAAATACAGCTCTGTCAATTTGTCTTGCTAAAGCTTTGTCAGTAGTTAATATACAGGCTCCCCTAGGGCCACACAGGGATTTATGGGTAGTGAAAGTGACTACATCTGCAAATCCTACAGGTGATGGGTATTGATTAGCTGTTACAAGACCTGCTACATGTGATATATCTGCTAGTAGCATAGCATTAACTTTGTCGGCAATTTGTCGTAATGCTTTCCAATCCACAGACCATGGATAAGATGAATAACCAGCAATGATGATTTTAGGTTTATGTGTTAGAGCTAAGTCTTGTACATTTTGATAATCAATTTTCTCATTAGAAGAGTCTACCGGATAAGGTATACTATTGTATAGTTTACCAGATCTGTTTACTTTTGCTCCATGACTGAGGTGTCCACCATCTGTGAGCTTAAGACCCATAATGGTATCACCTGGATCTAGTAATGCATGGTATACGGCATTGTTGGCAGCTGCCCCCGATAGAGGTTGTACATTAAGATAAATATCACTAGCATTTACAGTTTTGTTTGCAAATAGATTAGCTCCACGATGTCTTGCTAATGATTCCACTGTGTCACAATATTCCACTCCTTTATAATAACGAGGGTTGGAATAGCGTCGATAGTGATTGAGACGTGATTTATAATCAACGATTTCATTTTCGGTTAAGTAACGTGATGATTCACTAGGATATCCTTCAGCATATAAGTTGTTAAATGGAGAGTTTAAAGCTTCCCGTACTGCTCTTGGTGCTGTACTTTCAGAAGCGATTAGGATAATTTTATTATATTGACGAAATTCTTCTAGTGAATTTAGATCATATATATTTGGATCTATATCAACTAGTGGATATCGAAACAAAAAATCAGACATTTTATTGTTGTGTTTCACTTATTTACCTATATTTACCTATATTACAATCTTAACATATTAATATTTTATTCTACAAATGTATATTATAGTTGTTTATTGGTAACTATCAATGCTGTATCAAAAATTGCTTTACTTTTTCCTGAACCTAATATTCGATTTTTTTTGATAATCTAACAAATCGTTTGTATTGAATATGATAGGTATTTGTAAAGCAAAGTTTTCACTTTTGATCATTTGTGATAAAATGTACAATCAAGACTGGTGTGAACTTGTTAATCGTTTTGTTTGGAAGTGTTTTGTCGTACATGCACATTAAATTAAGGAGTTTTACGTGAGCAATGAATTAGATAATAAAATAATGCAGATGTTGGATAATGCTGATTTTCTTACTTTAGCGACTTCGGTTGACAATAATTCTTCAGCTAGCAATGTTTATTTTGCTAACGATGGTTATGATATTTATTTTTTTACATTTAATCCAACAAGAAAAGCTGAGCAAATTCGGGTGAATCCTCGTGTGCAATGTGTTGTACGTCCAGATGGTACAGAGGGAATTAAGGAATTGCAAATAGAAGGAATAGCATCTCGTGTGAATGATGCAGAGGAAGCCAACAAAGCATATAGTATGATATTGAATGTTACTGAGGCTTTCAAGGAATATATGGAAGATGATTTCTTGAAAAAAAATAACGTAATTGGTTATTATAAAATTAAACCTACAGTTATTAAATATGTTGATTTTTTTGCTACAAGGAGATTTGAGTGGAAGGAATTTCCTCAAAATAATGAAACACTGTTCTCATCAATTGTAAAAGGAATAGCGCGCAGAATAGGTCTCTATCTGCGAGCTGTGAGAGCGCCATTTTTTACAGCAACTATAGCACCTATTTGTTTAGGAGCTTCTGTATTTTACTATTCGTTTGGCATTATTGATTGGCAATTGTTTTGGTGGACTTTATTTGGCGGTATTTTGGCTCATGCTGGCACAAATGTAGCTAATGATTATTCGGACCATCTCAGTAGAAATGATGAGGTGAACAAATTAGCGAGTCCTTTCAATGGTGGATCTAGAATGATACAAGCAGGCTTGATGTCTCCTGTAAAAGTATTTATTATTGCTGTATTAATGTTTATTGGTACTATATTAATCGGACTAAATATTAATGCAAAAATTCATGGAGAAATGCTAGCAATTAGTCCATTATTGTGGTTTGGAGTTGCTGGTATTTTGCTAGGTATATTTTATACTGCAGCTCCATTGCAATTGAGTTATAAGGGTTTTGGTGATATTGGAGTTATGTTAGGATTTGGTCCTATCATGGCTATGGGATCTCATTATGTTCAGCAACAAGCTTTGTTGCCGTTGGAAAATTGGCAGTATGTTCCTGTTTTGCTAGCATCAGTTCCTGTTGCAATATTAATAGGGTTGGTACTATTTATTAATGGATTCCAGGACTATCAAGCTGATAAAGAAGTTGGTAAAAGGACATGGATAGTGCGTTTGTCCGAAGGTGGAGAATTAGCTAATTATCGTAAGCCCTTTTATGTCTACAAATTTTCCCTTTACTTTACTTTTTCTTATATAGCTATATTAGGTTTGATAGGAATATTTAGTACAGGAATTGCTACTCCATGGATTTTACTGGCATTATTACCCAGTGTACTAGCTTGGAATGCAATTAATAAGGGAGAACAGTGGTTAGATAGGTGGTTAGATGATAGTGAAGATAGAGACAAGCTGCCATATGAGTTGTTGATTGTGAATGTTTCTACTATTGGGACTCATTTTTCTGTTGCATTATTGCTCACTGTTGGTTACTTTCTTGGTAATGTATTTTAAATAATTAATCTCTTAGACTGCTAATTTAGTGTTTAAGCAATAATCAGCATATTCGTAAATTGTTCTTATTATTCATAATTAAGGTTGTTCCTATAATGATACTACTATACACTTAGGCTATTGTAGTTTGTCAATAAATCTTTTAGGACTATATTGTGAGATTAGCTGATCGTACAATCCATTATCAAGAATCGGTTATTCGTGAGATGACCCGGTTAGCTATGGAATCTGATGCAATTAATCTTAGTCAGGGATACCCGGATTTTGATCCGCCTCAAGAAGTTATATCAGCCGCAATAAATGCAATTCGATCTGGATACAATCAATATTCACCTACTTGGGGAATTAATGAGTTGAGGATCGAACTTGCAAATTTGTATAGCGATAAATTGGGATGGGAAGTTACTGCTGAAGATAATGTTACTATTACTTGTGGTGTGACTGAAGCGATAAATGTTGCAATGTTATCTGTTTTAAATCCTGGTGACGAGATTATTATTATTGAGCCAGCTCATGAGAACTTTGTTCCTTCAGCTATATTAGCAGGTGCATTACCAGTATCTGTTCCGTTATTTGGCCCCAATTTTGATTTAGATGCGGATAGGATTAGAAGTATGATAAATGATCGTACTAAGGCTATTATGATTAATACTCCACATAATCCGACTGGCAAGGTATTTGAGGAAGCGGAGCTTTTAGAAATAAGAGATATTGTGGTAGAGAATGATCTTGTTCTGATAACTGATGAAATATATGATCGGATATTATATGATGGCAGGAAACATATATGTCCAGGAAGTATTCAAGGTTTACATCATCGGACTATTACTTTAGGTGGAATGAGCAAAACATTTGCTATTACTGGTTGGCGTTTAGGGTACGTAGTAGCATCTTCTGAACTTATGTCAACAATGAGACCCATACATGATTATTTAACTGTATGTGCGCCAACACCACTACAGAAAGCGGCAGTAAAAGCTATGCAATTACCGAATCAGTATTATGATGAAATGCTAAAAGCTTATCATCTAAGAAGAAAAAAAATGATGAACATTTTATTTGAAATTGGTTTTGTTGCTGAATTTCCACAAGGTGCTTATTACGTTCTTGCTGAATATAGTAATTTGGATTCAGAGTATTCTAAATTGGATTCGTTATCTTTTGCTGTTTGGCTTACTAAGGAGGTAGGTGTTGCAGTAGTTCCAGGTGAAGTATTTTATCCTATTTCAAAGCATGGAAAAACAATGGTTCGATTTGCATTTCCTAAAAAACAAAATACATTGGATGATGCATATGATAGGATGCGCAACAAATTGATTTGATCTTTAACGTTCTATAAGGATGTGTTGTATAGTTGTGTGATATTGATACAAGATTAGTATTGTAATTTTTTAGATATGACAAAAACAATTAGATCCGTAAAAGGCACTCGAGATTTTTATCCTTGCAATATGATTGTTCATAATTGGCTTTATGAGCATATACGACGGGTATCAAATAGTTATGGATTTCAACAATGGGATGGACCAGTTCTTGAGACCATAGAGCTTTATGCTGCCAAAAGCGGTGATGAATTAGTAAAGGAACAGGCCTTCGTTTTTGAAGATAGAGGTGGTTCATTTATTACATTACGTCCAGAGTTGACTCCATCACTTGCTCGTATGGTAGCTAAAAATCGAAATAGTCTGAATATGCCATTAAGATGGTGGTCATTTGGAAGGTTTTGGCGATATGAAAGGCCTCAAAAAGGTCGTGCACGGGAATTTTTTCAATGGAATTTGGATTTGATAGGTAGTAATTCAATTAGGGCAGATGCAGAAGTTGCGTCGATTGCAGCTCAGTTTTTTTATTCTATAGGGTTTGTACCAAAAGATATTGTGATTAAAGTAAATAACAGACAATTCATGGAAAAAATTATATCTGATTTAGGTGTACTAGATAATCAATTTGATATAGTGTTTCGGTTAATTGATCGTGTTGATAAGATGTCTTCTGAAAAATGGATGCAATATGCTAGTGATGTAGGATTAAAAGATGTTCAAATCAACAAATTGCACAATGAGCTTTGTAAAGTAGATCAGTGGCGTGATTCTGAGGAATTGTCTCAGTTTTTTGAGTTTACAGAAATGATGGGTACTAGACAGTGGTTTGAATTTGACCCGAAAGTTGTACGTGGGTTGGATTACTATACAGGTATTGTTTTTGAGGCAAGAGATAGGAAATTACACCATCGTGCATTGTTAGGAGGTGGTCGTTACGACAATTTAGTTTCCGATATGGGTGGTGATGCAATTTCAGGTACGGGTTTTGCTATGGGAGATGTAGTAATCAAGTTGCTTGTTGAAGAATTTGGTTTGTTGCCTGATATAAATACTAGTAATACAGATATTTTAATTACCATTTTTGAAGAAGATCTAATTTCTTATTCTTATGAAGTTGCAAGCGAATTACGGAAACATAATTTTGCAGTTGAGGTTTATCCAGATATAGTCAAATTAAAGAAGCAATTAAAATATGCTGATAGACAGAATATAGCTATAGTTTTAGTATTAGGTCCAGACGAAATTGCCAACTCTATGGTAACAGTAAAGAAATTATCAGATGGGAGTCAAACTAATATTTTACTTGCTGATCTTCCTGAAGTATTGCGAACAATGCTTGAAAGTGAATAATCTACATGATAGAATGAACATTATTATAAGGTGCGTATTCTAATTGTAAAAATGAATAGTTAGTTTCTTATAATTTTATTTTACTTGGTGCCTGTAGCTCAATGGCAGAGCGCCGCACTGTGGCTGCGGTGGTTGTGGGTTCAAGTCCCATCAGGCACCCTGTTTAGATGTTTTTGAGCCCCCGTAGCTCAATGGATAGAGCACCTGACTTCGGATCAGGTTGTTGGGAGTTCGAGTCTCTCCGGGGGTGCTTGTCTAATTGAATTTGCCACTAATTATGATTTGTGTCTGTTGATTAGTCTCCATCCAGTTGGCAGCAGTACTGTTGCAAGAATGAGTTTTGCTAAATCTCCAATAAGAAATGGAAACAATCCAGCTTGTAATACGGTTTGTGATCCCAGAATGTTTTTGAATTGTGATAACCACAATAAACCAAAAACATAAATAATTCCGTTGCCAATTATCATAGCTCCAGCTGTAGACCATATTCTGCGATCCCATCCTTTATGACTTAATAAACCAACAACATATGATGCTGGTATAAATCCCAGTAGATATCCACCTGTAGCTCCTGTAATTATTCCAATACCAGATGCACCATTTGCAAAGACTTGATTCCCAGCAAGACCTAAACATAGATAAGTTATTACAGTTAATACGCCACGTTTGTGTCCATATAATGATGCTAACAATAATACTGAAAAAGTTTGTCCAGTAATTGGTACTGGTGAAAATGGTAATGGTAAATAGAATTGAGCACTTAATGCAATTAATAATGATCCCGATAAAATGAGAATCATTTCTAATATTAAGTTGGCAATAGGTTTAGCTACTGTCAATCCTGTAGTGTTTTTAAGAAGCAGTGTGTCTATCATAACTTGATTTTTTCTGGTACCTATTCTCATGCTAGTACTCCTTACATACTTTGTTTTCATTATGACTAATCATATTAACTGCATATTTTGGTGAGAGTTACGTTATTATTCAGGTTAGTCTTCTTTAATAGTTTTACTAATTCCTACAATGTTAAATCCAGAATCTACATAATGAATTTCACCAGTTACTCCGGATGCGAGATTTGAACATAGATACACAGCAGCATTACCGACATCGTCATTAGTTACATTGCGCTTTAGTGGTGCTGTTTTGGCAAATTTATTATGCATTGATTTGAATCCAGATACTCCGGCTGCTGCTAGCGTGCGAATTGGCCCTGCTGATATTGCGTTGACACGGTGTGATTTTGGGCCTAAATCGACAGCTAAATATCGAACTGATGCTTCTAAAGCTGCTTTTGCTACTCCCATTACATTGTAGCTGGGTACAGCTTTTTCTGCACCATAATATGTCATGGCTAAGAAACTGCTATCATCATTAAGATGAGGTAATGAGTGATGTACTAATGAGGTGAAAGAAAAGCAACTTACGTCCATAGCTAATTGGAATCCACTTCGACTAGTAGAATGGTATGGACCGTTGAGATCATCACGATCAGCAAAAGCTACTGAGTGAACTAGGATATCAATTTTACCTAAGTTTGACTGGACCTTGTTAAACAAATTTTCAATTGCTTTATCATCTGTTAGATCGCACTCTTCTACAAAACTTGCTTCTACTTCTTTTGATAATGGTTTTACTCGTTTTTCTAGAGATTGATTTGCATAGCTAAGTGCGATTGTTGCGCCTTCTCGGTGCATTGCTTTGGCAATACCCCATGCTATTGAACGTTTATTGGCTACTCCAAATATTAATGCTTTTTTTTCATTAAGAATACTCATCTGTTGTTTGTCTCCTTATATATTTTGCATTAGCTATGGCTAATGATATTAACTACACACTTGCGAGGTAGTTACGTTTGTTTAAGTTGAGTGGTAGCTTATATTCCATGCCAATGAACGCCATGGTTCGGGTGTGTTATTTATTCCTTTTCTTGGATTATATTTTGTTAGAAACTTGTTTACAGAGGTGTCGGATGTAACGAATATTTTAGATGTTTTTGAACATATGTTATAACCATTCCATGATTTGTCTATGTTAAATGCTTTGGTGAATTTTGCAGGACCATTCGTCAATTGTGCAATTGATTGGTGCCGGTTGTTTATCATCATGTCTATTCCATGTGTTGGAATTATTGATCTTATTAGTATGGCTGCTGGAAATCCTTTAGATTCAGTTACGATATTTAGCATCCAATACATACCATAAATAAGATATATGTATAAAGTACCTGCTTCGTCATACAAAGTTTTTGTGCGTTCCGTCAATCCTACTCTAGCGTGGCATGCCTTATCTGTTTCGCCAATATATGCTTCTACTTCATTTATGATACCTGAATAATAAGAACCATCATTTTCAATTTTGACTATCTTTTTACCTAATAGTTCTCTTGATACAGTTAAGGTAGGTCTATCAAAAAAGTTTCTGTCTAATTTTTTCATATAAAAACTTTGGTGTGATTATTTGAATCTTTTGTCAAGATCAATAGTTCTTTGTATCCCAGACTCTAATGAAATGCGAGGTTCATACTTGAGAGTTGTTTGTGCTTCTCTAATGTCAGCACACATTTCTGTTACTCCTCCTGACTCGTTGTTGTTATATATAGGGTCTAATTGCATTTGTAATATTGTACCAATTGTATTTACCAGATGATTCAGGTTTGATGCTGTTCCACTGCCAACATTAATGACATTTTGACGTATTGTTTTTGCAGTTGATGATGCAGTTAGTGCATCGATTACATCGTCAATGTATACAAAATCTCTTGTTTGTTGTCCGTTTCCATACATAACTATTGATTCACCAGTGGATGCACACTTTAGGAATTTTGAAATTACTGGAGCATGTGAAGCTGGTAGAGGTTGTCCAGGACCATACGTATTAAATATTCTTAGTATGACAGTTTCTAGTCCCCATAGCATCCCTATAGTGCGCACATAATATTCAGCTGACAATTTGCTTACTGCATAAGGTGAGTTAGGATTGGGTATCATTCCTTCTTGAAGTGGTTGAGTATTCTGTTCACCATAAACTGCACCTGATGAATCTAGTACTACACGTTTTACTCCTGCATCTCGCATGGCTTCCATTACACTGACTGTTCCACTTACGTTTACAGCATTGTATTCTCGAGGATATAAAAGTGATTGGGGTACTGAAACCTTTGCAGCAAGATGGTATACACATTCGACATCTTGAAGTAGTGTCCATAGTTTTGGTCTATCATTAATATCACCACGGGTAAATAACACCTTATTGTTTAGGCGTTCAAGTTCACCAGTACTAAGGTCATCGATTACTCGTACTTCGTGACCATCTTCTGATAGACGGTTTGCTAGTGCACTACCTAAAAATCCAGCACCACCAGTAATAAGAAATATCACAATATCACCACATTAAAGAACATTTGATATATACGGGTGAGAATTATAGCATGAGCTACAGATATAACTATTATCTTTTTGTGATAATAGATTTGTAATCCAGCTTTGCTATATAATTATTGTACATAATGGAGACAATATAATGAACAATGGTCATAATGTAATTCAGAATGTTTTGTTTGTATGTTTGGGGAATATTTGTCGTAGTCCTATGGCAGAGGGTATTTTGAAAAATAAGATAGATAATCTTGGTCTAAACGATAGGTATGTAGTTGATTCAGCTGGTATTGGAAATTGGCATTCTGGTGAACAACCCGATCCACGAATGCGTGCTACTGCATTAGAAAAAGGAATTGAATTAAATAGTCTTGCTCGTCAGGTTACTTCTAAAGATTTCAAAAAATTTGATTTATTGATTGCTATGGATAGAAGTAATTATTCAGAATTATTGATTATGGCAAATGATGAAGAAGAGAGAAGCCGTGTAACTTTGATGCGTAAATTTGATCCAATTGCATCAGATGATCTTAATGTTCCTGACCCATATTTTGGAGGAGATGAGGGTTTTGAAGATGTGTATTTTATGTTGGAACGGTCATGTAAAAATTTGTTAGAGTATCTGCAAAATGTTGAAAATACCTAATGATCTTTCCTGTTATTTAAATGAATCAGGAATGGGATCAGCTCTTAAGATTCAGCCAATTAATGGTGGTTATACAAATCAAGTATACCTGTTGGAAACAGAAAATAGAATTAAGACATTTTTAAAGATTAATACTATAGGTTGTCAATCTGTTTTTATTCGTGAAGCGGATGGTTTGAAGGCATTGGAAAATGTTAATGGAATTAGAGTTCCTCAAATATACGGATACGGAGAAGATTGGTTGCTGATGGAATTTATTGAAGTTAGCGAACCAGTAGAATCTTATTGGATTGATGTTGGTGAAGGATTAGCTAAAATACATTTAACCACTAATGAGAAATTTGGTTTTGCCAATGACAATTTTATTGGCAATAATTTACAAGTTAACACTTGGAATACTGATGGTTTCAAATTTTTTTCTCAATATAGGTTAGGTTTTCAATCTGAACTTGCATGTCAAAAAGGTTATATCGCAAATGATTATTGTAAATTGTTTGACAGATTGATTTTTCGTTTACATGACTTAATTCCAGTGCAACCAGCTAGTCTAATGCACGGTGATTTATGGGTTGGAAATCTGATGTGTGGACCACAGGGTGTACCTGTTTTTATTGATCCGGCGGTATATTTTGGTTGGGCAGAAGCTGATTTGGCTATGACTACTTTGTTTGGACAATTTGAAGAAGATGCTTACAATGCTTATGAAAATGTCAGACCACTCACTTTTGGATATAGGGATAGATTTGACATTTATAATTTATATCATTTACTTAATCATCTTAATCTTTTTGGGGTATCTTATCTCACACGGGTGCAAAATATATTGGATAAGTATTCATGATCTTATATATATATATTATGACGAAGGTATTATAAAGTCGCTGCCTAAAATTATACGTATGTCCACAGGACTGTTTGGATCATTTATATCAATTATGTGTGATGGTTGAACCTTGAATTTTTCAGAAAGCCAGCGGGTTGTATAATAATTTCCTGAATAATCATAGATTATGGTGTTTTCATAGTCAAATTTATCAGCATTTCCTACACTCTCTACAGCAAAGCCTTGTTCTTTGAGATAGTCGGCCATGCTATTTGCTAGCCCACTAGTCGTGGAACCATTTTGTATATCAATATTGGCAGATTCTTCGATTGCTAGTAAATTAGTGTCTATGTCTATTTTTGTATTAGTATATGGTGCTGGTTTGTAGAACATTTGCTCACGTAATTGTCTAAATGCTTGTGAATCTAAGAGTACTACTTGTGCTCCCTCAGAGGTGGTAAATTCATTCATTAAGTAGTCTCCATTAATCACTGCAGTTTGAATGTCATCAGAATTTATTTCTGCAGATAGTTGAATTATATCTATAATTTGTTCTAGTTTCATATCTGTATCATAACTATCAGACAAAGTGGAATACAATTTGGGAGCTTTTGCTATCAGTGTTGGAATCATTTTCATATCTAGCACTTTTTCTCTAACTGCTAGCAGAACTTGCTGTTGTCTGGCTGCTCTATCAAAATCCCCACCATATGTTGATCTTGTTCGAGAATATTTAAGTGCCAGATCTCCATCCATTTGTTGTACTCCTTGTGGTATAAACAAAGGATCATAACCAGAACAACAGTCAGGATACTTTTGATCATCAATTTCTGTTGGAACATTAATTTCGATACCACCAATTTCGTCTATAAGAAATTCGAATGCAGTAAAATTTAACCGAATATAGTTGTCTATTTGAATGCCGAGATTTACTGCAATGGTTTCTGCTGCTAATGCAGGACCACCACCAGGTAGGCGGTAAGCATCTCCTTTGAAATTAGCCGTATTAATTCTATCTTTGGATTCAAATCCGGGGATCTTCACCCATAGATCCCTTGGGATTGATAATAGGCCAACTTTTTTGCCTAATAGATCTATAGTAATTAACATCATCGTATCAGTTCTAAATGCTCTTTCTGTTTCCATTCCTTCTCGCTTGTCAACGCCCATAACGAGAATGGTTGTACGTAGTCCGTCAGGTACATAATTTACAGATTTTTTGTCTGGAATTGATTGTATTTCTTTCTCTGTAAGTGATGTGTTTGATTCGTCTAATGATGATATTGATTCGTCATCTGTTTGTATGCTGTTTTCCAAGAAACTTGTGGTTATATTAGTCTCTTTGTCAGTACGATTGGTACCCCACTGTTTTGCAGTAACAAAAATCATATAGCTCGCGAAGACTGCTGTTAACACAAAAAACACTAATAATCCAGCAGTGACCCAACCAGGTAGGATTGATGATCCTTCCTGGCTATTTTTATTGTTGTTAGTAGGTATTGTCATTTATGATTGATATTGTAATTTTGATACTAATTTAAACTGAACATTAACTATATTCTAAGTATAGCATGTAGATATTAAATGTTGATTATAATTTGTTGTAGTTTCATTGAAAATGAATCAGTCTTAAAATAAGATTAATTGCAAATATTAGGGTATCAAATTGTAAATCAGATTGTTTAGGTTCTAATTGGATATGGAATTTGTATTTTCAAGAACAAAGCACATTTAACTAGCAACGTGTATACAGATGCTGTATATTAGTAATGAAAACACATGAAGAAATATATCAAAGAATTCTCATACAGTAATTTATTGTTGTCACTAGTAAGTTTTGTGTTCATACTTAGTGCGTTAGAAGTGTATGTGCGGTTGTTTAATCCGGTTCCATTTGTTACTCAATATGGTAACAATGTATCTGACAAATATCTTCCATATAAACCTAAACCATTTAGTGTTATTGCAGGTACTGCATTGACTGGGGAGTACAGTTATCATTATCAGCATAATAGTTTTGGTTTTAGAGATGTAGAACATACTGTTTATAAGGAACAAGATACTTATAGAATACTAGGCCTTGGAGATAGCTTTACATATGGGATTGGTGTTGGGTTTGAAGAAACATATCTGTATTTGCTTGAGACTATGTTAAATGATGATGTAGATATCAGTCTAAATGTTGAAGTAATTAAAGCTGGAATACCTAGATATTATCCTGAAACACAGCGCATTTTGTTAGACAAGTATGGTAGGAATTATGAGCCTGATTTAATTATTATTGGATTTTTGCCCAATGATATAGTGGATACTCATTTTGGTCTGGATGCAGTTGTGCTTGACCGATCAGGTTATTTGAAAACTAAAGTAGCGAATGATTTTGGTAGATTTGGAGATTTTATCTATCGTAATTCGCATTTTGTTAGAATAGTTCTTCAAAAATTGACGTCTTATCGGATGACACAGATTTATGATCCTAGATTGGAGGAAATATATGTAGCTGATGGTCATCATGAGGATGATTGGGAAAAAGTCCAGGATGAGTATATAAATATTTTTACTATAGCTGATGAAATTGGTGCTAAGGTGTTGTTGGTGCACATCCCTAGTAAGGGTCCATGGACTGAAGACAGCAGTTATCCATCTAGTAGATTGGGTGTATTAGCCCAGATGTATGATATTGGATTTGTAGATGTGTTACCATCTATGCAGCGTGAATCATTAAATAAATCACTGTATTACGATATAGATGGACATACTACATCTAATGGTCATAAGGTCATTGCAGATGAAATTCATAGTTATCTGATGGATTGGGAGTTTATCAATATAATAGATGATTAGTGTATGTTAATTTAGAGTATTTAATTTATTTTTTAGCAAGCTTATCTAGGTGTGTTTCCAGTATATGTTGCGACAATTGGGTAGATTTTGGCATGTGCCATTTGTAATAATCTTCGACAGAATCTTTTGGAATCAATCCTACGATTTCAGAGTGATCGATTTGTACTCCATGTTTTGTTGCTTCTTCAGCAATTTTATCTACTACATATGCAATCGGTGTTTTTTGATAATCAGTTATATTCAGAGATACCTGTGCCAAATTGTTTACAAAGATACCAATACTTTTTACATGAGGTAAACCTCCAGAAGTTTCGCGAATTTTCTTTGCTATCTTTTTTGCAATTTTGACATTTTGTGTTGCAAGATTGACGTTAAATGCAATTAATGGTTGTCTAGCTCCGATTGCTACTGCTCCAGGCGATTTGATTATTGAAGGACCAAAATCAGGAGAATAATATGGTTCAGATTTGATTTTCTTCCTTAATAATTCAATTCCTCCACGACGAATGTCGGATAGATTTTTCCTATCAGGTATAGGAGATGCATGTTCATACAAATATACTGGGATTTGTAATTGATTGCCAATTTTGGTTCCAAGATTCTGGGCCAATTGAATACAAGTTTTCATAGATGTATTCATGATTGGCACAAACGGAACGACATCTGTGGCTCCTATTCTAGGATGTTCTCCCTGGTGAAATTTCATGTTTATAAGGGTTGATGCTGCTTTTACAGACTCGAACGCAGCTATTTCAACTGCTTGAGGATGTCCTACAAAAGTAATGACAGTCCTATTATGATCTGGATCAATATGCCTGTCTATTACAGTGATTCCATCAATTCTTGATATAGATTCTGTAATAGTTTGAATGACAGATAAACGTCTGCCTTCGGAATAGTTTGGTATGCATTCAACAAAGTTATCTTTCATTTGTATTGATTGTAGCATGAGTTAATCTATATTGAGATGTTGTATTAGGTATCAATTTCAGGATTAATCAGGTTGTACTGGTGATGTTATTAGTATAAATGTAATTGTGAAAAGTATCTAGTATCCAATGTCATTCTACTGTAAACTAAATGTACGATAAAAATCAAAACAATAGGTGTGATATGAAAGAGTTTTTGGGTATGGAAGATATACAGAGAGTTTCAGAATTGGTCATGGAAAGAATATCAAGTAGACCTACAGTTGGTATGATACTTGGTTCAGGATTGGGTTCTCTTGCAGATCAAGTACAAGATGCAGTTTTTGTTGATTATGCTGATCTTCCTAATTGGCCTGAGTCTACTATAGAGGGTCATAGTGGTCGCTTGGTAATCGGTGTTTTAGAGGGTCAATCAGTGATGATTATGCAAGGTAGAGCTCATTATTATGAAGGTTACCACATATCTCAAATTGGTCTACCTGTTAAAGTAATGCAGGTCATGGGTATTGAAACTTTGTTGGTGACCAACGCTGCTGGAGGTGTTAACCCTGGATTTAATCCTGGTGATTTAATGCTGATAAACGATCACATTAATTTAATAGGTATGGGAGGTTTAAGTCCTTTGAGAGGACCAAATATTGATGTCTTAGGTCCCAGATTTCCAGATATGATGAACGCATACGATTCAGATCTAAGAAAAATTGCTTTAGAGGTTGCAGATGAATTGAAGATAAGTTTGCAGCAGGGTGTTTACGCATCTTTGGCAGGCCCAAATTTTGAGACACCTGCAGACTTGCGTTTTCTTCATTGTATTGGTGCTGATGCAGTTGGAATGTCGACAGCTCCAGAAGTAATTGTAGCTAGACATGGAGGAATTAAAGTGCTAGGTATGTCAGGAATTAGTAACAAGGCTAATTTAGATGGCAATACTCCAACAACTCATGAAGAGGTGTTAGAGGCGGGTCAGGTTATAGCACCTAAGTTAATAAACATTGTTAAGGGCATTCTAAAACGAATTGATGATTAGTAATTGAAATCACAATAATACGATGTTTAATATTAGCTTTTTTATAAACACATATATAAATCATCTCTACGGAGCGATTGCATTATTATCTTTCTGGTATATATACAAATACATTAATGCTACCCAAAAACTGCGTATAGGCACATATATTGTTGAGCGTGACACTGCAGTGCATGAACGTATGGTAGCTTTATCTGGGTTGATAATCTTAGGAGGGTGTGCAATTGCTATATATCTTGGGGTAGGATCAAATTGGTCAGCCGTGCAGAGCTCATTGTTGCTGGAAAATAATGTTGATGAACCTTTAGATTTATATATGACTAATGCTCCTACTGATACACCTGATGTAGTACTATTGTTGCCTGGTCAAGCTACTGAAGAACCAAGCGTACAGTTAGGATTAGAGAATTATAGTACTCCGATCCCTTTAGGTGGGGATGGTTGTGATAATATGAATGCAGTTATATCTAGTCCATTGCCAGGTGCCGTATTATCAGGTGAAGTTGAGGTGCAAGGTACGGCAGATATTGTGGATTTTGGATTTTACGTATTGCAGATTTCAACCCTTGGTGATAATTGGCTTACTGTATACACACAAAATACACCAGTGATTGATGATATTTTGGGTACCTGGGATACTTCCCTTTATGTACAGGGTGAATATGGTTTTCGTTTGATTGTCTATAATAATGCCGGTGCTTTTATTAAACCATGCGTTATTCCTATTTACGTTGGAAGTGGCCAATAGATCGTAGTTGTATTAATAAAGTTTCTTATCGAATAAAGATAGGATATTGTATTTTTCTCATGGTAAAATCTTGATGTTATGAATTCATTGAATGAAATTATATCTGTGCGCCAGGCTAATTCTAGAGATCTGTACATGATAGGCAATATTGATATGTCTAATACTACAGATTACGTATGGCAAATTGACTTTAAAGAAGAAGACAAAAATATTAGTATAGTGTTTAGACGCACCAGATTACCAAGATCAATTGATTTGGATTTTACTGAACTAATCCAGAATTTGGATAAGCAGATCCATCAATTTTCCGTTGTTTTAGTTGCTGAGTCACTTGGTAGATTATGTGGTTTTGTTGCCATCGATAAGGATATTTCCCAAGAATCTGGTACTATTACTCTATTTGCTGTTGACAAGCGGATGCGTAGAAAAGGTATTGCTACTTCGATGTTAGCGGCAGCAAAAGAGTGGTGTATTAGATTAGGACTGAATAGGCTCATTATTGTTACTCAGTCTCGTAATTATCCATCAATTAGTTTTTGTCTTAGCAATGGTTATTCTTATTGTGGTTACAATGATAGTTATTATTCAAACCAGGACATAGCAGTCTTTTTTAGTATGCGTCTTTATTAATCAAATACAAACAATGAGTGCAATTACAAGATTATTAATTACAGCAAATCAGTTTGTTGTTGTTGCATTGGTTATAACATCATTTTCCATGTTGTTATATTCATTGACGTTTAATCTGAGAGATAGAGTAGCTCAGGCTATGAATAGGTTACTTGCATGTGTGACATTAGTATACTTAGGTGATGTATTAGCTTCCGTATCAATAGGCAAACAAGTGATTTCTGCAGCTCTTTACTGCCAATGGATAGGAATAAGTATGGTTCCAGCAGCTTACTTACATTTTTCAGATGCTTTGTTAGCAAAGACTGGTAAGCCATCTCGTGGAAGGCGTATTAAGCTTGTTTTTATAGTTTATACTGCAGGTTTAATTGCTTCAGTGTTAGCATTATCTTCTGAGTTGATCGTGCACCAGATCATGGATGAAAATGGGATCAAATTGTTGTTACCAGGTCGATGGTTCTTTTTATTTGTTGGTGGTTTTTTAGTGATTACAGGTGTAGGTTTAGTAAATATATATCGGGCATTTTTACGATGTCTAACTAAGGTTACTAAAAGAAGATTAGGTTATCTGCTTTTATCTTCTTTGGCTGTTCCAGTGGGTGTGTTTCCCTATGTAATGTCTGTAGGAGGTTCAATCTCCAAAAGTAATATGAATTTATTTTGGTTGGCTGCAATAGGCGTAAATGTATTGATAAGTGTTGCCGTTGTTGGTATGACTTATAGTGTTGCTTTTTTTGGCGTTACACAACCAGATCGTGTGATTAAGGGTAGACTTTTTCAATGGATTTTACGTGGACCTATTGTAGCGTCTGTAACAGTTGGTTCATACTTATTTATTCGTTGGTTTGACAGTATGGTTTTGACTGATTTAACACTTTTGGTTCCTGTTGTTGTTGCTGCTGTATTGTTATTGTTACAATACGTTATTACAGTTGTCCGCTTACCAGTGGAAAGGATGTTTTTTTATGGAAAACCTAGTGATCGTGCTGATGTAAATAGAATGCAGTTGTTAAGTGAAGGGTTGTTAACAAAAGATGATTTAGAAAAGTTTATGGAATCGGTTCTAGGGGCAACTTGTGATATATTACATATTTCTGAAGGTTTTGTTGCTTCTGTTGATTCTGATGTATCGACTATAGAAGTTCAAATTGGTCCTAAAGAGACGCTTGATCTATCTAGTCAGTTTCTAAACACTATAACATCCTCAATAAATGTAACTGATGAGAACGATATTTTTAATCCGCTAGGTATAATCAAACATGGAAGTTATCTAATAATTCCGTTGCGAACTCAAAATATAAATAACAATTCTTTAAATAATCCATCGCTTGTTGGAATGATTGGATTATATAGTTCATTTAGTATAGATGAGATATATAAACTTGAAGAATACGCATCTTTAGCAGCATTAGTAGATCGAGCAACTATGGCTTTACAAGACCGTTTTCTTCAGTTTGAAGTATTTAAAGTAATGGATAAATTGCTTCCTGAAGTAGAAGAACTACAGCGTATGCGAGCAGCTGTTAGTTACAAAGGTGCTGCTGTATTAACTGCAACTAATCTTAATGACCCTGATGCAGTTAGTTGGGTGAAGGGAGCACTAGGTCATTATTGGGGTGGTCCACGTTTAAGTAGTAGTCCCTTGATGAAGCTTCGTATTGTTGAGGGAGAAAAGTCAAGACATCATGGTAATTCTGTGCTTGCATTGAGATCAATATTGAAAAGTGCTATAGAAGATTTGAGGCCTGAGGGACAGAGGAAATTTACTATCGAATGGTTGCTGTACAATATTTTGGAACTCAAATTCTTACAGGGTTTAAAGGTACGTGAAATTGCTACAAAACTGGCTGTATCTGAAGCAGATTATTATAGGAAACAACGCGTTGCAATTAATGAGGTTTTAGAACGTATTGTGGAGAGAGAGTCAGAATCTGATTTTAATGTTGTAGATACTAATTAACATTTTGAGTTTTTATCTAAATGGTATTAAATTGTATGATTAGTTATATAAAACCATTAAATTTATACGCTGAAAAGATGCGTATAGGCCTATAAAATGTAATCGTAATTGCATGCGTAATTAAAATTATATGAGTAATCGGCTTTGTTTTTGTTATTCAATGATTAATGGGTTTGTAGACTAATATATCTAGGCACGCTGATTGCATCCTCATCTGAAACAGAGAATTTAAAGGACATATGAGCAAATCAAAAAGAACTGTTAAATCAAAAAAGAGATCCCACGTTGCTAGAGGTAGGTCTTTTGGCAATCGTAGTAGCATTGTTAAGAGTAATACCCAAGTTTGGGCTGCTGAGTTTCAAAATCGTCTGTTGGATACTACATTGATGACTTTAGCAGTATTGCGCAAATATAAGGTGGAGTTGGCAACTATTATATGTGTATCCTCTGGTTTAATTGGTTTATTTGCAATTCTTGATATTTCATCTGGTGTTTGGACCGATGCTTTTGCTAATTCTTTATCTTTATGGTTGGGTTGGGGTGCTATTTTTGTTCCAATAGTATTGTTATTAGTTGGTTTTGGTTACTTGGCTTATAGTATAGGATTAATTTCTAAAATTTCTTGGTTGAGAGTTATTTTTGCTGAAATTATGATACTTGCACTGCTAGGTACAGTACATTTGTGGGCAACATTGGGTGTTTCCAGAGAGTTTGATGTTGGAATGTTAGATGTACTGGATGGTGGAGATATGATTATTGATGCACTTGATGGTCGTGGTGGTGGAAAAATCGGCTGGTTTGTTGCATTTATTGCAGTTGAGATGCTTGGTGATTATGCTTTATTATTGCTAAGTTTGTTATGTATGGGAGCATTTTTTGTTTGTTCTGGAATGAGATGGGATTTGATTTTAAAGAGTGTGTCCAAGTTCAAAGCTAATATTCAACAACAAACTAATGTATCTAGCACAGTTAATATTGTCAACAAATCTCAAAAGATTAAGAAAAAACCCAGTAATAAATTGTCAAATGTTGATAAAGATATTCACTTAAAAAACAACAACTTTACAACTGTTTCAAAGAAATCTACGAAAAAATCAAGTCAATTGAAGAGATCAAAATTATTACCCTCATTTGACAATTTGGCCGTTGAAGAATCTTTCATGCCATCTGTAGCAGATGTAAATCGTAATGCTAAAATTATTGAACATACTTTAGAGGAATTTGGGGTGCCAGCTAGTGTTGTTGACTTTCGGGTTGGTCCAGTAGTAACTCAGTTTGCTGTACAGCCTGGTTTTATTGAGAAAACTAGCAAGAATGGCTCAACAACTAAACAAAAGGTCCGAGTAAAGCAAATATCTAGAAGAATCAGTGATTTGACCTTAGCTTTGTCAGCCCAAAGAATACGTATAGAGGCTCCTGTTCCAGGTCAATCTTATGTAGGAATTGAAGTACCTAATTCACAAAAAGCATTTGTGAGTTTGAGAGGGGTACTTGAATCAGAATCTTTCAATGATTTGAAATCCAATTTGGGAGTTGCTCTTGGTAGGGATGTTTCTGGTGATGCAGTATCTGCTGATTTAGGTGCAATGCCACATTTGTTGATTGCAGGAACAACTGGATCAGGAAAGAGTGTTTGTATTACTTCTATCATTTCATGTCTTTTGTGTAACAACTCTCCGGATGATTTGAGATTAGTGATGGTAGATCCTAAGAAGGTAGAACTTGTAAGATTCAATGGTTTACCTCATTTATTGGGTAAGGTAGAAGTTGAATTGGATAGAATATTAGGTACATTGCGATGGATGACTAGAGAAATGGACAGAAGATATCGTAAATTGGAGAAGTTAGGTGCTCGTGATTTAGATGATTACAATAACAAAATTAAGAAAAATAAAGGAGAGGTCAAGTTACCTCGTATAGTTCTTGTAATAGATGAGCTAGCAGACTTGATGATGATGGCTCAGAATGAAACTGAGCAGACTCTTGTTAGGTTGGCTCAAATGGCAAGAGCCACAGGTATTCATTTAGTTGTTGCTACACAACGTCCAAGTACAGATATACTTACAGGTACAATTAAGGCTAATTTTCCAACTAGAATTTCGTTTGCTGTTGCCTCTGCTGTAGATTCGCGTGTGATACTAGATACTGGTGGTGCAGAAGCTCTACTCGGTCAGGGAGATATGTTATATTTAGGTTCTGAATCTTCTGGTCCTGTAAGGATTCAAGGGGTGATGATACCTGATAATGAGGTGGATCATATTGTAGATCACTGGATTAAGTATGCTGAATCGTACCAAGATTTATTTTCATTAGACGATGATAAGACCGATGAATCAAAACTTCAAATTCAAGGTAAGTCTGCTCCTTGGGATGAACTAATTAAGGAACAAAATGAATATGCTGACAAAGATGATCAGATAGTACATGCAATAGCAATAGTAAAAAAGAAGCGTACAGCATCTGCAAGTTTGTTACAACGTAAATTAAAAATAGGATATCCTAGGGCTGCTCGTTTGATGGATGAGTTATATGAGATGGGTGTAGTTGGTGCTCCACGTCAAGGTGGTAAGACCCGTGAAGTTTTAATCAAGTCTGATGAGGAAGTGAATAATATTATAGAAGATCATTTAGAGTAGAATTAAAATGGATCCTTTTAGTTTTAAAATTACTGTAATTTATATAAATTTTTGACCCAATCTGTATCTATTTCAGACATTACAACTCCAAGTGTTGAGGCAATATTTGCCTGATATTTATTTCGTTGTCCTAATAATACGCATCCCGTGTTACTATCAGTCAGTAAAGTGTCTACTATGCCATGCATTACTGGATTGGGATGTTGTTTAAATCGTTTTTGAAGCATAATGCTGTTTTCGTTGATTTTTTGTAAAGTAGCTTCATCTTGAAATTCCTTAATACCTAATCTCATATCACCCGCTTTAAATTGAGTTGGTTTCAGATATTTTCCAGTAAGTAATCCGTGCATTATAGGTGAAAAAAAACATACACCAATGTCGTTGATTTCTACCCAGTTTTTTAGACCAGAAGACGTATAAGTATCATTGAGAAGGTTACGATAAGGTTGTATAACATCTGGTTCAACATCTCTAATAAATTTTAGAATTTTTGAAGGATTCCAATCTGACAATCCTATAAATCTTGTTTTTCCTTCTTGTTGAAACTTCCGTACAGTTTCTACTGCATCGTTAAAATATTCATCATTTTCTCCAAAATCACAATGATGCAAATAATATAGATCAACATAATCAGTTTGTAGATGCTTAAGAGATTTTTCAATTTGTGAGCGCATATGTTTCGGATGGTAGAAGTGATTATAGGATCCACTATCATAACCTGTTTTTGTAGCTAGAAAGATATCGGATCTGTTTAAAGTATTCCACATCGATCCAATTATGATTTCTGATCTTCCACTTCCGTATACATCAGCTGTGTCCCAGTGTCTAATTCCAGCTTCATAACATTTTATCAAGGTTTCTTGTGAATCAGTATCTTTTTGATCTGCCCATCCTGTGTTCCAGTCTCCAGAACTTTGAGGACCTCCAAATGCCCATGTACCTAGGCTGATTGCGGATACCTCGACATTAGTTTTTCCTAGAATAATATTGCGCATAATGATTATTAGTTCCTTGTCAGTTGTAGACGTTGTTAAGGTTATCATATAATATATACTTGTGTAATATAAAACTAATTTAAAATTTCACTATTATGAATATGTCTTTCAATTCCACAAATTACCCCTTGCGAGTTGCAGTAATAGGATCCGGTCCAGCAGGATTTTATACGGTAGGACAGTTGTTTAAGGAATATAATAATATAGTGGAAGTTGATATGTTTGATAAATTACCAACTCCATTTGGACTAGTTAGGTATGGAGTTGCTCCAGATCATCAAAAAATAAAATCGGTTACAAAGTTGTATGAGCGTATTGCTGATAATCCTAAATTTAGATTTTGGGGTAATGTAGAAATTGGTAAGCACATACAGATTGATGATTTGAGACGTATTTATCATTGTGTTGTATTTGCTTATGGTACTAACAGATCCCGAAGCTTGGGGATTTTGGGTGAGGATTTTGATGGTAGTTATGCTGCCACAGATTTTGTTGCGTGGTATAACGGACATCCTGATTACCAGAATCATCAGTTTGATTTGTCAGTCAATACAGCTGTAATTGTAGGTGTAGGTAATGTTGCAATAGATGTCGCTCGTATTTTATGTTTGACTGAAGAAGAATTGATTCAAAGTGATGTTACTGATAATGCTTTGCATGCACTACTTGAAAGTAATATTAGAGAGGTGGTTTTATTGGGCAGACGCGGACCTGCTCAGGCAGCATTTACAAATCCAGAATTAAAGGAATTAATCAATTTGCAAGGAGCTGATTTAAAGATTGACTTAGATGAAGCTAAGCTTGACAGGTTAAGTGAAGAATATGTTGTGCTGCAGGATGATAAGCTTCTCCGTTCAAAGGTTGATATGATTAAAGATATCTCTTATGTCACATCTTTCAATAATAATAAATCTATTACTATTCGATTTCTTGTTTCACCACTTGAAATTTTTGGTGGGGAGAATAACAAAGTTGTTGGTATGCGTTTAGTAAAAAACGAACTTTATAAAACAAATACAGGTTATCTTAAGTCAAAAGCAACTGATAAGTGTGAAGATATATCTGCAGGAATAGTATTAACTTCGGTAGGGTATATGGGATCAGCAATTAATGGTATACCATTTGATGAAAAATCTGGAACGATCCCTAATATAAATGGCAGGGTATTTAATCAGGATACACAAGAAATATTAACAGGCATGTATACTTGTGGATGGATCAAAAGAGGTCCGACTGGTGTAATTGGTACGAATAAAGAAGATGCAATAGAAACAGTACATTGTATGATAGAAGATGTTCAGTCTGGGAAGTACATTGATGTTGATCCTATTGATAAAGATTGTGTTGATGAAATAATCACGGATGCTCAGCCTGATACTTTTACATTTGATGATTGGAAACGTATTGATAAGATAGAGATAGAAAGAGGAAAAGTTGTCAACAGACCACGCATTAAATTTACCAGTACGTTGTCAATGTTGAAGGCTTTAAACAGAGTATGAAATATGTTATCAAAAAATAAGAGGAGTTGTTATGTCGGGACATTCTAAGTGGAGCACAATAAAACGTAAGAAAGGTGCAACAGATGCTAAACGTGGTAAGGTGTTTACTCGTTTGTCAAAGGAAATTAGTGTTGCTGCACGTTCGGGTGGTGATACAGATGCTAATTTTCGTTTGAGATTAGCTGTAGAAAAAGCTCGAGCAGCAAATATGCCTAAAGACAATATTGAACGGGCTATTAGAAGAGGTTCTGGTGATGATAAAGGAGGAACAGTTTTAGAGGAAATCACTTATGAGGGTTATGCCCAGCATGGAGTTGCCTTGATAATTGAAGCAGTAACAGATAATCGTAATAGGGCAGTTGCAGAATTGCGACATATATTGACACGTTCTGGTGGAAACTTAGGTGAAACTGGTTCTGTAGCTTGGCAGTTTGAGAATGTTGCATATTTTGCTTTTGCCCCCAAGAATTTTTCTGAGGAAGAACTATTTGAAATCGTTGTCGATGCTGGAGCAGATGATCTCACTTTTTCACCTGAAATTGTTGAGATTTTCGCTTCTGTTGAATCTTTTAAGTCAGTAAGTGACGCTCTAGAAACTATGAAAATTGTTCCTGATGAGGCAATGTTACGCATGGAACCTAAGAACATGATTGGTTTATCTGCAGGAGAAACAACACAGGTTATGAAGATAATCGAATCTATTGAAGAATTGGATGATGTACAGAATGTATATACTAATTTAGATGTTACTGTAGAAGCGTTAGAGGCATATGCAAGTAATTAGACTATGACATACAAAAGTAGATTGGTTGTTGGAATTGATCCTGGTACTGCAATCACAGGTTATGGGTTGGTTAGGGAAAGTGCTGGTGAGCTTCAATGTGAAGGTTATGGAGTTGTACAGACATCTCCAGATGATAGCTTGTCAGTGAGACTTCAAGAGATTTATAAAGGTTTAGAGGAAGTTATTAATATGTATCATCCAACAGATGCTGCAGTTGAGAAATTGTTTTTTCATCGTAATGTATCTTCAGCAATGGCTGTGGGTCAGGGAAGAGGTGTAGCATTATTAGTTATAGCAAATGCTAATATAGATTCGGGAGAATATACCCCAAAAGAAGTGAAGCAAGCTGTCACCGGATATGGTAATGCAGCTAAACTACAGGTGCAACAAATGGTAGGTGCTTTACTTAATTTAGATAGTATTCCTACACCCGATGATGCAGCTGATGCATTAGCTGTGGCAATTTGTCATGCACATAGTTTAACAGCTAAATCATATTTGGAGGCACAGGGATGATTGCTTTTGTGCAAGGTTTAGTTAAATACGTTGAACAGGGACACATAGTTATTGATGTTGGTGGTGTTGGTATTCGTGTTGCGGTACCAGACAATAAAGTTGACTTCGATACACAGATAGGTTTTGAGATTAAGTTGTGGACTCATTTGATCTTGCGTCAAGATTCAATTGCTTTATATGGTTTTTTTGAACAGGATCAACTACATTTGTTTGAGTTGCTTCTTGGTGCACCAGGTGTTGGACCAAAATTGGCACTTGCTTTTGTATCGACTATTTCTTTTGATGATTTGCGTGTGGCTGTTACCGGCAATCAGCCTGAATTGCTTAGTCAGGTGCCTGGAGTAGGAGTTAAAACAGCAAAAAAGATTAGTTTCTATTTACAAGATAAAATGGAGATTCATGTGTCTCAGGCTAAAGTTGGTACAGAGAGTGTTTTGGATGTTGAATTATTGGATGCTCTTACTTCTTTAGGTTATAGTGTTGCTGAAGCACAGAATACAATTAAATCTATACAAATTGATTCTGAGAACAATCTAGAAGAAAGAATTGTGTTAGCATTACGACATTTGTCTAAATAAAGGTGGGTATTATTGTATGTTTCAAAAAGTAGATAAGATCGCATTTGTTGGCTGTGGTGCAATGGGTGGAGCTATGATTGCTGGGATGTTGTCTAACAACTTGATTGATAAATCAAAGATTGTTGCTTCAGATCCGAATAAAGATGTTCGTACTAATCTTGCTAACAAATATGAAATTTATGTTACCGACAATAATATTGGGGCATGTGCAGGAGCAAGTATTGTTATCTTAAGTGTAAAGCCTCAAGTTTTGGATAATGTTATTAATGATTTATATGGTGTGATAGATTCAGAATCTTTGGTAATTTCAGTAGTTGCAGGGGTAAAATTAGCGAGAATTATTAATGGTTTGGGACATCAAAGTGTTGTTAGGTGTATGCCTAATACACCTAGTCAGATTGGAGAAGGTATTACGGTGTGGATTGGTGCCTCTTCTGTAAGCGAACTGCACTATGATCAAACCCGTCTATTGTTGTCGAGTTTGGGTGAACAGTTGAAAGTTGAGGAAGAAAAATATCTTGATATGGCCACAGCTTTGTCAGGTTCAGGTCCGGCATATGTATTCTTTTTTATGGAATCTCTTGTAGAAGCTGGTATTAATCTTGGATTTACTAGAGAAGTATCTGAACAGCTAGTATACTCTACCCTAAAAGGATCTATAGAATTTGCAGACCATTCTGCGCGGAACTTGTCTGATTTGCGTCAGCAGGTCACATCACCTGGTGGTACGACAGAAGCTGCGCTCATGATTATGGAGAATAGTGGATTTGAGCAAATAATTGTTGAATCTGTGGTAGCTGCTTTTAATCGTTCATTATCTTTGGGTGGAGATGATTCTTGTGATTAATTGGGATAGTATAGTAAAGTATTATTTGTAAAAGTTTATGTAATATGATGCCCAGATGCCTGGACAATTCATTGATCATAATGTATTATCACATGCGGATTATTAATCTTATGAGTGTTGTTGAAATTAGTAAGTAATTAGTGTTTAGGGAGATGAAATGACGGAAACAACTACATCTCAATTTTTGGCTGATATACAGCATCAAATTGATTCATATCAAGCAAAAATTGAGCAACAAGATATAGGCATTGTGTTAGAAGCTGGTGATGGTATCGCACGAGTTTCGGGTTTGTCAGAAGCACGTAATGCTGAATTAGTGCAGTTTGTAAATGGATCCTTAGGTACAGTTTTTAATCTTGAGAAAGATAATGTTGGTGTAATTATCATGGGAGATTATGAGGCTATCGAAGAAGGTTCTATTGTAAGATCCACAGGAAGAATTGCAGAAGTTCCTGTTGGTCCTGGGTTAATGGGTCGAGTTGTGAACGCTTTGGGACAGTCTGTGGATGGAAAAGGTCCAATAGCTGCAACAGATAATTTCCCAATTGAACGTATTGCTGCTGGTGTAGTTCGTAGGCAAGATGTTGATCGTCCTTTAGAAACAGGTCTAAAGTCAATTGATTCAATGATTCCTATTGGTAGGGGTCAGAGAGAATTGATTATTGGTGATCGCCAGACAGGTAAAACTGCAATTGCTATTGATAGTATTATTAATCAGAAAGGTAAAGACTGTATTTGTATTTATGTTGCTATTGGACAGAAAAAAGCGGCTATTGCCCGAGCAGTAGCTACTCTTGAAGAGCATGGTGCTATGGAACATACTATTGTTGTAGTAGCATCAGCAGATGATCCTGCAGCTATGCAATATATAGCTCCGTACGCTGGTTGTGCGATGGGTGAATACTTTATGGAAAATGGACAGGATGCGTTAGTTGTTTATGATGATCTTTCAAAACATGCTTGGGCATATCGTCAAGTGTCTTTGTTGTTACGTAGACCACCAGGTCGTGAAGCATATCCAGGTGATGTTTTCTATTTACACTCAAGGTTGTTAGAGCGTGCAGTACAGTTGTGCGATGAGTATATTATTCAGTCAAAAGATAGTTCTAAGGAAAGTGGAATTGACGGGAAAGTATATGCAGGACCGCTTGCATTGGAAGATGCAGAACATGCTATGGAGAAGATGGAAAACAAAGAAAACTTGTCTTTACTTAAATTGAAGAAATCTGGAGGATCTTTGACTGCTTTACCAATTATTGAAACATTGTTGGGTGATGTGTCCGCATATATTCCAACAAATGTAATTTCAATAACTGATGGGCAAATATACCTTGAAAACGATTTGTTTTATGCAGGTATTCGACCGGCAGTCAATGTTGGTATTTCAGTTTCTAGGGTTGGTGGTGCAGCTCAGACAAAAGCTATGCGCCAAGTTGCAGGGCGTTTGCGCTTGGACATGGCGGCTTTTCGTGAATTGGCTGCATTTGCACAATTTGGATCAGATTTAGATAAAGCTACTCAAGCACAGTTGGAACGTGGAAAAAGGCTTCAGGAAATATTGAAGCAGTCTCAATATGCACCTATGTCATTGTCGGATCAAGTCATTCTGATTTATGCAGGTGTGAATGGTTATGCTGATGAGGTTGATTTGGAGCGTGTCCAAGAATGGGAATCAAGTTTGCTTAGATATATGTCTACATCATATTCAAATATTGCTGATCAGATAATGGAAAGTGGTAGTATTACTGATACTATAGAATCAGAATTAAAGACGGCTTTGGATTCATTCGGTTCATCTTGGAGTTGACGATTGTCTAGCGCACGCGAAATGAGACTGCGGATACGCAGTGTAGGAAATATTTCACAGGTTACTAGGGCCTTGGAGGCAGTTAGTGCTTCGAAAGTTAGAAAAGCACAGTCTGCTGTGACTGCTTCACGCGATTATGCTAAACGTGTGGCGAAAGTTTTAGGTCGTATAGGAGAGTTCTCCCAAGGAACAAATCATCCTTTGTTAGCGCCTAGAGACAATGTGGATAAAGTAGGTTTGTTGTTGATTTCTAGTGATAGAGGTTTAGCAGGTCCATATAACATGAATGTGACTCGAGCAGCTTTAGATTTTGCTCATGATAAATTAGATGTGCTTCGGTGGGTAACAGTAGGTCAAAAAGGTCGTGACCTTGCTTATATTCGCGGAGCAAATATTGTTGGAGACTTTAGCAGTTTTAGATCGTCACCATCATTTACAGAAGTGAGTCCTATATCAAGGATGCTTATAGATGACTATCTAAATGGAGTAGTAGATGAAGTGTATGTTGCTTATACTGACTATGTAAATACACTAAGGCAGAATACTCAGGTGATTCGTATAATGCCTATGACAACAATTGGTGATAATCAAAATGAAGATGAAGAAACATCATTGGATTTACAATCAAATCAAATAGGATATACTTATGAACCTGAGCCAGATCAGTTACTAGATGAAATGTTACCTAGATTTATTCAGGTACAAGTTTATCAAGCTGTTTTAGAATCTCTTGCTAGTGAGCACAGTGCTAGGATGGTTGCTATGCGTAATGCAACTGACAATGCAAATGAGCTGTCTGCTGCATTGCGGTTAGCATATAACAAGGCTAGACAATTATCTATTACTAGTGATTTGTTAGACATAGCTGGTGGTGCAGAGGCTTTACAGCAAGCAAGTTAATGAAAACAATGTATGTAATGTAATACAAGTAGTGGAGGATTTATGAATAATTCGACAGGCAAAGTAGCACAAATTCAGGGAGCTGTTGTAGATTGTGAATTTCCGGAGGAAATTCTTCCTGAAATATACGAGGCAATTGAGATACCTAGAGAAAATGAAGATCCGTTGGTTTTGGAGGTTCAGAAGCATCTAGGTGATAATTTGGTTCGATGTGTTGCTATGGATGCTACAGAAGGTTTGAGGAGAGGTTTGGATGCTAACGCAACAGGTGCACCAATCAGTGTTCCAGTAGGTGAAGCATCTTTGGGACGTATTTTCAATGTTTTAGGTAAGCCTATTGATGAACGTGGAAATGTAGAAGCATCAGAATATTATCCAATTCATAGACCAGCTCCAGCGTTTGCAGATCAGTCAACTGAAGTTGAAGTTTTTGAAACGGGCATAAAGGTGATTGATTTAATTGCTACTTTTACCAAGGGAGGTAAAACAGGTATTTTTGGCGGAGCAGGAGTGGGTAAAACAGTAATTATTATGGAGTTAATTAGATCAATTGCTAAAGAACATTCAGGCAATTCAGTTTTTGCGGGTGTTGGTGAGCGTACGCGAGAGGGAACTCAATTATACAGAGAAATGATTGAATCAGGCGTTATGAAGGATACAGTCATGGTGTTTGGTCAGATGAATGAACCTCCTGGAGTAAGATTGAGGGTTGCTCTTACTGGTTTGACGATGGCAGAATATTTTCGTGATCAAGGCAAAGATGTATTGTTATTTATTGATAATATTTTTCGTTTTGTTATGAGTGGGTCCGAAGTATCTGCTTTGTTAGGAAGAATGCCATCTGCAGTAGGTTATCAACCAACTTTGGGTACAGAGATGGGAGAATTACAGGAACGCATAACTTCTACGCAAAGAGGTTCTATTACTTCAATGCAAGCAGTATATGTTCCTGCTGATGATTATTCTGATCCTGCACCTGTGGCAACATTTTCGCATTTAGATGCTACCATTGCTCTAGAAAGACCAATAGCAGAGAAGGGTATTTATCCAGCTGTAGATCCTCTAGCATCAACAAGTCGTATACTTGATCCTAATATTGTAGGTGATGAACATTATGAAGTAGCACGAGAGGTACAGCGTGTTCTTCAAAGATATAAAGATCTACAAGATATCATTGCAATACTTGGAGTGGATGAATTATCTGAAGAAGATAAACTGTTAGTTTCTAGAGCTCGTAAATTAGAACGTTTCTTTTCACAGCCTTTCTACGTGGCTGAACAATTTACTGGTATTTCAGGTAAGTATGTAAAGCTTCAGGAGACCATTAGGTCTTTCAGGGAGATTCTAGATGGTAAGCATGACGATATTCAAGAACAGGCATTTATGTTTGTTGGTACAATTGAAGAAGCTGTAGATAAAGCCAACGAACTACAAAAAGCAAGTTAGGAACTTCTTGTAATACCATGACTATTTTATGTGAGATTGTTACTCAGGAGAGATTGATTTATTCTGATCAGGTTGATATGGTTGTTGTTGATGGTGTTGATGGACGTATGGGTATACTGCCTAATCATAGTCCATTGTTGACAACTTTAAATGTTAGTGAATTAAGAGTTAAAGTTGGTGATAGTGAAGAGAATTTTGCTATTGGTGGAGGAGTTTTAGAAGTCCGTCCGGATCGTGTAACTATTTTGGCGGATGTTGCGGAGCGTGCCGATGAAGTTGACGTCACTAGAGCTCAAGAAGCTCGCGAGAAAGCTATTAGTTATCTTGAAGATGGTGGTCCTTCTGAAGGTTTGACACCGGAAATTACACATGATATTAGTCTTGCGTTACAAAGGGCTAATGTAAGATTGAAGGTTGGACAAAAACGGGCAGGTGCTCATAATGTTTCACGTATGGAAGATGCAGGTTAGAGTCTTGGATTTCCTAGGATAAAGAAAACATAATAATTAAAATGGCTCTTTTTAGCAAAGATATTGGCATTGATTTGGGGACAGTGAACGTCCTGGTTTCAGAGGGCGGTGAAATAGTGCTACATGAGCCTTGTGTAGTAGCTATACGTGTAGATGAACAAAAGATTGTTTCTATAGGACAAGAAGCACGTGAGATGTTTGGTCGATCGCCTGAGAGTATAGAAGTTATGAGACCCATTCAGGATGGTGTCATAGCTGATTATGAAGTGACAGAGCGTATGTTGCATTATTTTCTAACTAAAGTATGTGGTCCTATGAGGCTATTTAAACCTCGTGTAATGTTAAGTGTGCCTTATGGAGCTACTAGTGTAGAAAGTCGTGCTGTACATGAAGCAGCCAAGGAAGCTGGTAGTAGAGAAGCATTTTTAATCCAAGAGCCATTAGCGGCTGCAATTGGTGCTGGCTTGCCTGTTGGAACACCTGCAGGGAATATGGCATTAGATATAGGTGGTGGAAATACAGAGTGCGCAATAGTGGCATTAAATGGAATTGTTATTGCTGATTCAGCTAGAGTTGGAGGAATGGCATTGGATCAGGCAATTGTGACTTATGTGCGCAAAAAATATGGAATAGTAATTGGAGAAATTACTGCTGAAGAAATCAAGATTAGGATAGGATCTGCAGTACCTCTGGATGAGGTTTTGGCAGTAGAAATACAGGGACGTGATCATATAACCGGTTTGCCAAGAGATGCGATAATTACATCGGAAGATGTATCAGAGGCTATTGATGAACCATTAGAAGATATTATTGCTGTTGCTAAATCAGTGCTAGAGAAAACCCCACCAGAACTTGCCTCTGATGCTATTGATAGGGGTATAGTATTATGTGGTGGGGGATCTTATTTACGAGGTATAGAAAAACGAATATCTTCTTCTGTAGGTGTACCAGCATATTTAACTGATAATCCAATAGGATGTGTAGCTGTTGGGGCTAGTAGGGCACTTGACTTACTTGAGGTTATGCAATCTCATTTGCCTCGTATATAAATACTGGATATTTAAAATAATTAATTAGTTTTTGTAGCTACTGTAATATTATTTTTAGATATTTTTGGCAGTTTCTTCTTATCAGGAGCTATGTGTCTTACTATATTAAATATCTTTAATACAATTAATAATTT